>TARA_R110000824_G_scaffold13280_5_pt1 | contig 54642 bp, 51 predicted proteins | sample TARA_R110000824 | Tara Oceans TARA_R110000824 (sample SAMEA4397747) | marine metagenome | biome: Polar Biome; feature: [MES] marine water layer (ENVO:01000295) within the mesopelagic zone...; material: water (ENVO:00002006), including particulate matter (ENVO:01000060) such as......
GCGCTTCCGACCGGTTTCCTGCTAACACTGCTATTTCGGCCAGCAGCAGTTCGAAACTGACAGCCGAACGGATGGCGCCACGCCTGCGGACAAACTCCAGCCAGCGTTTTGCGATTTTGCGCGAACGAACAAGCCGAAAGCGGTGCATCTCCAGTCGTAACCAGGCAATCGCCATCCACTCGTTGAGGCGTGTAGGATTGAGTGTCGGCACAGGTTCCCCCTCGACCGTCAGGTCGCTGGAATGGAAGAGCTGTTCCGCCTGATCCAGTTTCCCGGATTTTACCAACATTCGTACTTGTTCCGAAAGTATAAGTGCCCGCAACCGGTCAAGTCCGCATTCTATTGCCACCAGTTGAGCTTCTTCCAAGCCTGACAAGGCACTGGCCATATCCCCCTCGGCGGCAGCCAGACGTGCACGAACCAAATAGCCGGACGCGAGTTGATCGACAAAACCCCACTGGCGAATGGAAGGCAGATAGTCCTCAACCAGCCGAGCGGCCTCTGTCAATTCGCCGCAATCATAATGCAGTTCGGCAAGCGGAAGGCCGGGGAGCGCAGCAATCCCGGAATTCTCTCCCTCAATCCCTATGGCCAGGCTATGGGCTTCTGTCAGATACTGGCGCGCCATCTGAGTTTTGCCTTGCGCAACCAATGTCGGCGCCACCGAAGATTTTAGCGCGATAGACGCAAAGTCGGAACCCGGACGGCCGAGGGCTTTTCGCAACTCAGCCTCCAGCTTCAACATGTCGTGAAAATGATAAAGCTCCCGCCTCGCAGAGAGCAATTGGGCGATCAGCGTACAGCTCAAATACGGGTGGTCATCACCCAGGTCTTCAAGCAACAATTCCGATTCACGTTCAACGAAGGACATATTGTCACGGGCTGCTTCAAGCATGATTTTTCTGTGACGGACCCGGAAATCCATTTGCCTCGCTTCATAATCATCTATCGCACCGGATTGCACCGCTGACTCAATGGCCGATTCAGCTGCTACGATCAGGCGCTCTGCGGACTTGAACGCCAGTCTTCGACTGCGTCGCCACGACATGGCAAGGAGTAGTGATGGACAGTCTTGCAGTAAATCCCATGGCAATTCACTGGCCATTTCGTCAACACGGTAAAGCAAACCGCTATAGGTCATCTGCTCAGCAAGCCGGTCGAGCTGTTGTGCCAGAAAAGCCTGGTCCCTGCTCTTTTCCGCGTGCTCAATAGCGTTTTGGAAGTCTCCTGAATCTGCGAAAAAACTACTGGCCCTGCAATGCAGTTCGGCAGCTCTTTCAGGCGCTCGCATCATTAAGCGACCATAGACCATTTCCCTGAACAAGGTGTAGTAGCGATAACGACTTCGCTCGCGGTCGATTTCAGTCAGAAACAGACCGCGACTGAACACATCTTCGAGAATGATCCGCGCATTTTCTGATTGCACAACTGCGGCGCAGCCAGAGGGTGTCAATTCGTCGAGAATCGACGTATTCACGATGAAATCCCGAATATGTTGAGGCAAGCCGGCCAAGACTTCTTCATGGAAATAACTGGCGAATTCGTCGCGAAGCCCGGTCGTCCCCCCTTCCGGTGGATGACCTTCGGCCTGATCACGCTGCCATGCTCCCACGGCGAGCACTAGTCCGGTTGCCCAGCCTTGGGTGTCTGCTATCATTTTCTGGATTTCATCAACCGGGATTTGCGCCTCACTCTCCTGCAGAATGAGTCGCGTCGCTTCATCATTGTCAAAACACAAATGTCGCACCCGGACTTCCACCAGATATCCCAGAGCCCGCATGCGCGCCAAGTTGATTCCACTTTCGCCGCGCGAAGCAAGAATCGTTGTCAAAGCGTCGCGAGTACTCGCGATCAACTGCTCGATAAATTCATGGATTTCCGGCGCCAGCAACTGTGCATCATCGATGCAAAGAACGGGCCGCGGGCCGGACTGGGCCGACAAATTGGCGAGCCAGCTGCGGGCCTCCCCATTACCGACCCCCTGATCCGGGACCAAGCCTGCAGATACACTAGCCGATTTCAGCGCACCCAGGAAAGTTTCCAGCGAATCTATTCCGGCTCGAGCCGCAATCCAGATTATCGGACGACCCGTTTCACCGAGAATCTCTGCCCAGCGCAACATGGCTGTTGTCTTGCCAAAGCCAGCGGGACTATTCACCGTAGCGAGACGCGATGCGCCTACGGTTTCCGCCAGTTCCTCGATAATGGCGCGCTTTACGTAACGATGCGCCGCTCGTGGTGGAACAATGGTTGTTGGCACCACACCCATATCAAACATCCTCTTTTTCTGGACGGGCGATCGCTTGCCCGCTCTCTTGTTCTTCGACGGTACTATCCTTCAGAAATAACCGGAGCACAAGCTTCAATTCCTATCGGCAGATAGGTGGCCGCCTCCTACCGTTCGACCAAGCCATCACCAAATCCTGCTCGGATTCCGGTTAAACAATAGAAGGCTAATCAGATAAATGGATTTTGAACTTCCCGAGGAGCATCGTTCATTTCGTGATATGGTTCGTCGCTGGGTGGATGCGGAATGCCCTAAGGACTGGGCCCGCAAACTAGAGATGGATGAGCATAATTATCCACACGAACTCTGGACCAAGTTCAGTGAGGCAGGTTTCCACGGCGTCGGCATTTCCGAGGATTTTGGCGGGCAAGGCGGCGATGTGTTGATGCAGATGCTGCTCGCGCGGGAACTGGCCCGCTCGCTCGGCGGCCTTGCCTGGATCTGGGGAATTACTTCTTTTGCCGGCTCCAAGTCGATCGGACTTTATGGTACGCCCGAACAGCAAGCAAAATATCTTCCCGAAATTGCCGCTGGCCGTTTGAAGGCAGCGATTTCTTTCACCGAACCTGGTGGCGGCACCGATTTGCTGGGCAATCTCTGTACAACAGCAGAAAAAGTGGACGGCGGATGGGTTCTCAACGGCGAAAAAATCTGGAGCTCATCGGCGCACGTTGCCGATTATCTGCTGTGCATCGCCCGCACTGACAAAAATGTGGAAAAGAAGCATCAGGGACTGACCCTGTTCTGGGTGCCTGCCAAGTCGGAGGGCGTGAAGATCACCTCGCTGCCAAAGCTCGGCATGCGTTCAATGGGCAGCTGCAGCGTGGTTTACGACAATGTATTTGTCGAAGATGAAAACGTCCTCGCTGAGCCAAACCAGGCTTGGTATACCCTGCTGCCGACACTCAACAATGAACGCATCATGGTCGGCGCATTCTGCCTCGGCGTGATCGACGGTGTGCTCGAAGATGCCCTCGCCTATGTCATGCAGCGGAAAGCATTCGGAAAATATATCGGTCAGTTCCAGATCTTGCAGCATTATATCGCCGAGATCGCGACCATGCAGCAAACCACTGAGCTGCTTCTTCATTTCTGCGCCGACAAACAGGCGCGCGGAGAAGATGTTGGCACTCAGGCCAATATGCTGAAGCTCTTTGCGTCGGAAAATGCCAACAAAGCCGCCGATATGGGCATCCAGATTCTCGGCGGCATGGGCTATTCGGCAGAGACCGATATGCAGCGCTACTGGCGCGACAGCCGTCTGTGGCGGATCGGCCCGGTTACCAATGAAATGGTCAAGAACGGCATTGCCGAATCACTCGGCCTGCCCCGCTCCTTTTAAAATTCAGGAAAGTTAGAAATATGAAAGCTTTATTGCAGGAAACCTCAGAAGGCCCTGAGGCCGTCCGCGTCACGGAAGTTGAAACACCGACGCCTAAAGCAGGCGAAGTGCGGGTAGCTATCAAGGCTGCATCGATCAATCACCGGGAAATGTGGATATCACGTGGCCTCTATCCCGGTATGAGCCTGCCTACGACAATGGGCTGCGATGGAGCCGGCGTTGTTGATATGCTGGGAGATGGTGTATCAGGTGTATCTATCGGCGATGAGGTCGTAATCTATCCGGGTCTGGATTGGGGTGCAAACCGCCATGCACCGACGCCGGAATTTGGCCTGCTCGGTATGCCGCATAGCGGGACCATTGCCGAATATATCTGCGTGCCTGCCGAGAATCTCGCTCCCAAGCCTGCATTCATGAGCTGGGAAGAAGCCGCTGCAACCGTGCTGACCGGTCTCACGGCCTGGCGCGCGCTGATGTTCAAGGGACAGCTTCAGCCAAGCGATACATTGCTGATCAGCGGCGTTGGCGGCGGCGTGGCCACCTTTGGCCTGGCCTTTGCCGTGGCCCTGGGTGCCAAGGTCTATGTGACGGGCGAAAGTGAAGAAGTTCTCGCTCGCGCCAAGGAAATGGGTGCTCTCGGTGGCCTGCTCTTTACTGATCCCGAATGGCGCAAACAGGTCGGCAAGCTGACCGGCGGTATTGATGTCGTTCTGGATGGCGCACCCGCTCCGAGCTACGCCAATTATATCCGCGTCATCAACCCCGGTGCGCGGATCGTGATCTACGGATCAACCGCTGGCGACAAGTTTGAAATAACGGCAACGGGCATCTTCCTGAAAAGCGCCAGCATTGTTGGCAGCCAGGTTGGCGATCCCCAGGATTTCCGTGACATGCTGGCTTTCGTCAACAAGCACCAGATCAAGCCGGTGATCGAGAAAAGCTTTCCCCTTGCGGAAGCGAAAGAGGCGCTGCTCTATCTTGAGAAGCAGCACAGCTTTGGAAAGGTAGTAGTAACGGTATGAGCAATCCATTTGATCTGTCAGGAAAAACAGCGCTGGTTACTGGCGGCGCTCAGGGCTTGGGTCGAATGATCGCCGAAGGGTTGATTGGCGCTGGCGCGCGCGTAGTCATCACATCTCGCTCTGCTGAAAAAGCAGCTGAAGCGGCTAAGGAAATCTCCGGCAAAGGAATGTGCATTGGCCTTGGCGCCGACCTGTCCACGCCTCAGGCTGCTGTCGATCTTGCGAAGGAATTCCGTGAAGTCGTTGGCGATGAGCTACATGTTCTCGTCAACAACGCTGGCCAGTCCTGGGGTGCCAATGTTGATGATTTTCCCGATGAAGCCTGGGGCAATGTGCTCGCCGTCAACCTCCAGATGCCCTTCACCCTCGTTCGCGAATTTCTTCCCGAACTGGAAAAAGCGGGCCATGCGGATGACCCCGCACGGATTTTGAATATCGGTTCGATTGCCGGTGCCACTGCATTGCGGTTGAGAGCTTATAGCTATTCGAGCAGCAAGGCCGCCATCCATCAACTCACCCGGGATCTTGCCGGTGATCTGGTGAAACGGAATATTACCGCAAATGCCATTTTGCCAGGATTTTTCCCCACCGGGATGACCGCGCATTTGCGCGACGCGGAAGAGGAAGTAAACCCCAAGCTGCTGGCGAAAATCCCGATGAAACGGATGGGAAAACCCGATGAAATCGCTGCTCTGGCAGTATTCCTGTCGAGCAAGTCCAGCGCCTATATTACCGGGGCCGCGATACCGATGGACGGCGGAATTGTCGGTTGCGGTTAAATTTGTGAAAGCGAGAACAACCTATCCTCCGAAAGGGTCAATATTTCCAATGGATTGCATTGGATTTTAACTGAGCATTTATGACGATTTATAAGTCCCTTACGGAGAAAATATAGGTGTCTGACAAGAGCGAAAACCCCGCCAGCATGCGGATTAACGTCAGCCCGCTGGCAGATATGCTTTTAAAGGCATGGGATCAGTCTCCGGAAAAGGAAGCCCTTGTCTTCCCGGATTCGCGCAAAAGCTATGATGATGTGGTGCAGTCGGTAATCCGGCGCGCGCGCGGTTTCATCGGCCTTGGCATAAAACCCGGCGATCATGTCGGCATCCTGTTGCCGTCGGGTATCGAGTTTGTCGAGACCCTGTTTGCAGTCGCAATGGTAGGCGGCGTCTCCGTGCTTATGAATGCTCGCTATCGTGCACCAGAAGTGGCCTATGTCACTGAAAATGCAGATTTGGTGGCCATCGTCACAAACAGCGAGGCAGATGAATTCGTTGATTTTGTCGCTCGCTTGAGCGAGGCTTTCCCTGAACTGGCAGGTGTGAAGGATCCATTAGATTTATCCTTGTCGGCCGTACCGAAGCTCGGGAAATTGATTCTGCATGGCGGTAAGCAAGCGGCCGGATTTGTCGACCAGACCGGGTTTGATAGCGCCGCACAAGCGATAAGCGAAGATGCGGTTCATGCAACCCGGCTAGGCGTCCGCCTGCGCGATACGTGCATGATCCTTTATACGTCAGGCACCTCGGCCAATCCCAAAGGCTGTCTGCTCAGCCACGAAGCGATCTGCCGCGAAGCCAGCAATCTGGCGCGCTATCGCTGGGCTTTTTCTTCTGATGAGCGGGTCTGGTCACCGATGCCCTTGTTCCACATCGCTGCCATGCTGAGCATGGTCGGTGCTATCGAGGTCGGCGGTACCTTCATCGGCCAACCCCATTTTGATGCTGGCGAGAGCCTTCGCCAGATCGAGTCGGAAAAGGCCAGCATGCTATTTCTCCCCTTTGTTACCTTCCATCAGGCGATGATTGCCCATGCTGACTGGGACAAGACCGACATGAGTTCGGTCCGGCTTATGAATAGTTGTTTTAGCCAGATGCCCAAGTCGGTCGGTGATGCCTATCGCGTCAAAACGCCCGGTGCGCTACAAGTGGGCACTTACGGCATGACGGAGGCAAGCGGAATTGTGACCACTGGCGGCTATGACATGGATCCGGAAATGGGTTTTCAGGCGCTTGGCTACCCGATGGCAGGCGTCAGCATAGATATTGTCGATCTCGAGAGCGGTCAAATCTTACCCGCTGGGGAGCGCGGCGAAATCTGGATCAAGGGCTATAGCTTGCTTGATCGCTATTATCGCGATCCTGAAAAAACCGCCGAAGCGCTGGACGAAGACGGCTGGTATCGCAGCGGTGACATCGGATCTATTGATCAGAACGGGCATCTGCTTTTCCATGGCCGCTTCAAGGATATGCTGAAAGTGGGCGGCGAAAATGTCGCTGCCGCTGAAGTGGAAGCCGTGCTGGCCGCGCATGAAGGTGTTCGACTTGCACAGGTTGTCGGGCTTCCTGATGATCGGCTGGCTGAGATACCGGCGGCTTTCATAGAACGCAGCGGCGAGAGTGAAGTGAGCGAAGAGGAACTGCTCGGTTTCGTAAAAGAACGGATTGCATCCTTTAAGGTACCTCGCCACATCCGCTTCATAGACGAATGGCCTATGTCAGCGTCAAAAATCCAGAAGTTCAAGCTTCGGCAACAGTTGATGGCCGAACTTGATCTTGCCGATTGAGGAACTGCATATGCGCATTATCATCACCGGAGCTGCCAGCGGAATTGGACGTGCCGTAGCCGAAGGTCTGGCCGCAGGCGCGGTTATTCCGGGGCCACACCAGTTGCTGCTCACGGACCGCGATGCAGAGGGTCTGAAGTTGGTATCCGATGGAATTGGGCCAACTGCCGCCACTTGCGTAGCAGATCTTTCTACTGCCGATTGCGGCGATAAGATTGTCGCTGCTGCCAATGCCCATATGGGTGGCATTGATGCGGTGGTCAGCAACGCCGGTATCATTTCTGGTGGTGCCCTGGTGAACATGACAGCAGATGATTTTGACCGGATCTATTCCATCAACACCCGGGCCACCTGGGCACTTGCAAAAGCTGCCTATCCGCATCTCGCTGAGAGCAAGGGGGCGTTTGTTGCAACCGCTTCCATGTCAGCGACCCAGGCAACACCGGGCCTCGGCTTTTATTCTTCCAGCAAAGCAGCCTTGCTGATGCTTGTCCGGCAACTCGCGCTGGAATGGGGCGGTGATGGCATAAGATGCAATACTGTTTCACCGGGGCCAACATATACACCAATGACCCAGGCCGGCTATGACGATGACGAACGCCGCGCACAGCGTGAGTCAATGATCCCGCTCGGAAAGCTGGGCATGGCCGAAGATGTCGCCAACGCGATCCTGTTCCTGATCAGCCCGCTAGCCAGTCATGTGACCGGTATCGACATTCTTGTTGATGGCGGCATGAGCAACAACCTGATGCCCGCGACCGGCGGTGGAACCGGTCAAAAAGCCAGTAAGTAATCAAATAAACGGAGAAGAACATGCGCCTCGCACGAGTAACAAAAGACGGAAAAATCGGCCTTGCGGCTAAAACGGGAGACAAGGTCACTCTCGCCTATGGCGCGGATGTTGCCGATCTGGATACTCATATCGCAGACGGAACCCTGGATGCTGCAGGTGCCAAAGCGGCTGCGGGCGAAGCTGTCGATGAAGCGACCCTGACCTTCCTGCCCCCACTGACACGGGCAGGCAAGGTCATCTGCTTAGGCTTGAACTACGCTGATCACGCCGCCGAGGCCAATTTGGACGTGCCCGAATTTCCAACCATATTTGCACGATTTGCTTCCAATTTAATCGGCCATGACGCGCCGATCCTGAAACCGAAAACGTCCGATCAGCTGGATTATGAAGGCGAGATGGTGGCGGTTATCGGCAAACGGGCAAAAAATGTTCCGGCATCCGAAGCCTTGTCTCATGTCATGGGCTACTCGGTGTTCAATGATGGCTCGGTTCGCGATTATCAGCTCAAGACTCCGCAATGGACGGCGGGCAAAAATTTCGACAATACCGGATCATTTGGCCCTTGGCTGGTGACCGCCGATGAACTGCCAGCGGGCGGAGAAGGACTGAAAATCGAGACGCGGCTCAATGGCAATGTCATGCAATCGGCCAGTACCGACCAGATGATCTTCAATGTCGAGCAGACGGTGACACTGTTGTCCTCCTTCCTGACGCTCGAGCCGGGCGATGTGCTGGTGATGGGAACGCCTTCGGGAATCGGGCTTGCCCGCACCCCTCCGGTGTTCATGAAGGATGGCGATGTTATCGAGGTAGAGATCGAGAATATTGGCCTGTTGCGCAACCCGATTGCGGCAGAATAAGCTCCGACAAGCGAGCCAGGCAAAGGTGAGGAATGTGACATGACGGCAAAAAGAGCGGGAGCGCTAGGCGTTCATTCGATAGACCATTTTGGTTTGCAAGTTCCAGATTTGGATGTGGCCCGGTCCTTTTACGAAGCGTTCGGGCTGGATGTCCGGGATTCGGATGAAGGGCTGGAACTGTTCACCGTCGGCCATCCGCAGTGCTGGGGCCGGATCGTGCAGGAGCCGGTCAAGCAATTGCGATATTTGAGCTTTGGTATTTTTGCCGATGACGAAGCCTCCATGATCGCACATCTCGAATCCAAAGGGGCCGTAAAGATTGACGCTTTGCCCGGCGCGCCTGCGGGAGGCATATGGATCGAAGGCTTTGACGGACTGCCGATAAACATTCGCATAGCGGAAAAATGTTCGCCTGATGCGAAGACCAGGTTCGAGACAATCTCGTCAGCACCAGGCACATCGGGAGCGATCCTGAATTCTGCCGCTCCAAAAACGGAGCCGCGCAACCTTTCCCACTTTGCCATTTATACCACCGATGTAATTGCCGCGACGGCATGGTATGAAAATATGCTCGGCCTCCGCCTCTCTGATGGCAGCGGCCCCGTAGTTGCGTTCCTGCACGGACCACATGGCAGCGATCATCATCTGCTTGCGCTGGTCGGCTCTACCCATCGCGGGATGCATCATAGCAGCTGGGACGTCGGGTCGGTCCAGGAAGTCGGTCTTGGCTCTGCACAGATGTTCCGCGCGGGATATAAGGAAGGATGGGGTGTGGGTCGTCACGTTCTGGGCGGGAACTATTTCTATTATGCCCGTGATCCGTGGGGCAGTTACGCTGAGTTTTCAGCCGATATTGACTATATTCCCGCAGACTGTGAATGGCCATCTGCCCAGCACGCACCAGAAGACAGCTTTTACCTCTGGGGGCCGGACGTGCCGCCAGAACTCGTCTCCAACCTTGAACCGGGAGCACCCGAATAATGGCTACATATCTTTTAATGCACGGCGGCGGCATGGGCGGATGGACGTGGAAATTCATGCGCGAAATCCTTGAAGCAAAGGGCCATAAAGTCTTCACTCCGACGTTCACCGGCTTTGGCGAACGGGAGCACCTGATTGGCCGCGATATCGGCAATGAAACCCATGTAACGGATATCGTGAATGTTCTGCATTATGAAGATTTGACCGACGTCATCCTCGTGGCGCACAGCTATTCCGGTACAGTTGCACCGGGTGTGCTTGCGCAGGCCGGGGACCGGATACGCCGGGTGATCTATCTTGATGCGATCATCCCTCATGCCGGCGAACGAATTGCTTCCCTGCTCGGTTTTGCGAGTGAGGAAGAAATGGCCGGTCTGGATGCGATGCTCGATGCCGGCGAAGGGCCGATTGGCTCGGGCGTCCACGAACAGCAGCGAGCCATGGCCAAGGAACATCCGCATATGATGGACCGGGATCGTGAGCAATGGCTGCTCGATCATCTGTCCGACCAGCCGATGCGCGCAACTTGTTGCCTCATTCCTGTGGGGGCGGAAAGCATCAAGCATCCGGTCGACTATATCGCTGCAAAAAACACCATCATGACAGCCATGCATGATCGCGCCCGCGCATTGGGCTGGCCGGTTCATGATCATCCGGGCGACCATGCGTTCAATGTGGGGGATCCCGAAGGCGTGTGCGATATCATTGAAAAGATTGTCGGCTGATGGATACTGCAAACCTGTTTTCCATCAAAGGTCGCGTTGCGCTTGTTACCGGCGGTAGCGCCGGCATTGGCCGGATGATTGCAACCGGTCTCGCCGCCGCTGGTGCACGCGTTTATATTTGTGCGCGCGGAGCGGAAAAAATTGCCAAGGCCGCTGCCGAGATGGATGGCGACGTCATCGGATTGGCAGCCGATGTTTCAACGGTTGAGGGCATCACTTCACTGGTTGCCGAGATCGAAGGGCGGGAAACCGCGTTGCATATTCTGGTCAACAATGCGGGCACCCTGACAGACGCGCCGATTGATACGTTCAGTGAAAATGAGTGGGACGATGTGATCGACCTCAATCTCAAGACACCCTTTTTCCTGATGCAAAAGCTCCTTCCGCTACTGCGCGCCGGAGCAAGCGCAGAACGCCCGTCAAATGTGATCAACATCGGATCTGTCGGTGCCCTGAAAATAGGTCCGCGTGAAGTGTATAGCTATCAGGCATCAAAGGGGGCGATCCACTGGCTCACCAAATCAATAGCCAAGAAGTTGGGGCCTGATCATATCACGGTCAACGCCATCGCTCCCGGATTTTTCGAAAGCGACATGACAGTCATCACTGACGACAATATGCGAAAGATGGTGGAAGCTATGGTACCGCGTGGCCGCACCGGTACACCGGAAGATATGGCCGGAGCTGCAATCTATCTGGCAAGCCGTGCTGGCGCGTATGTCACTGGTTCGGTCATTCCCGTAGAAGGCGGACTGGCTATCTGAACCCTACTTTCGATAGGTTGCCGATCGCCGCATAGCCCGCAAGGATAAAATATGGACTTTAATCTGACAGAAGAACAGATCGCTTTCCGCGACACGGTACACCGCTGGGTCGATGCCGAGCTCCCTAAAGACCTGATGCGCAAGCTGGAGGCGGACGAAGAAAATTACCCTTATGAAATCTGGGACAAGCTCAAGGAACAGGGCTTTTTCGGCATTGGCATCCCCGAAGAATATGGTGGACTGGGCGGCGACGTCGTCATGCAGATGATTTTTGCCCGTGAAATGGCGCGGACAGCAGGCGGTTTGCTCTGGGTATGGGGCCTCACTTCCTTTGGCGGTGCCAAAACACTGGCGACTGCAGGTACCGAAGAGCAGCGCAAGAAATGGCTGCCTCAAATGGCGGCTGGCGACCTGCGTGTTTCCCTTTCGATGACCGAACCGGACGGTGGCACGGATGTGCTTGGCGCGATGAAGACCTATGCTGACAAGGTGGACGGCGGCTGGAAGATCAATGGTGCAAAAATGTGGACAACGGCGGCCCGCGCGGCTGACCGTTTGCTGGTCCTCTGTCGATCCGACCGCAATGCCGAGAAAAAACATCATGGTCTGACGGCGTTTTTCGTTGATGCTAAATCGCCTGGTATTACCGCAACGCTGCTCCCCAAACTGGGCATGCGCGCAATGGGCAGCTGTTCTGTTACCTATGATGATGTTTTCGTTCCCGATGAAGATGTGCTCGGCGAACCGCACAAGGCGTGGAGCGCGATGCTGCCAAGCCTCAATAATGAGCGCATCATGGTCGGAGCGCAATGTCTTGGCGCAATTGATGGCGTGCTGGAAGATGCGCTCGACTATATGAAGCAGCGCAAGGCATTCGGGAAAATCATTGGGGAATTTCAGATTCTCCAGCATTATGTTGCCGATATCGCTACGTCACAGAAGCTTGTGGAATTATTGCTCTACAATGTCGCCTGGATGCAGGCGCAGGGCATGCCATGCGGCAATGAAGCGAATATGCTCAAAATGGTCGCCACCGAACGCGCGGTTGAAGCGGCCGACCTTGGCATCCAGATATTGGGTGGCATGGGCTATTCAGCCGAAACCGACATGCAGCGCTACTGGCGCGACCACCGCATTCTTCGGATGACACCAATTTCCAACGAGATGGTCCGCAACAGCATTGCGGAAAATCTTGGTCTGCCGAGGTCATTCTGATGAGCGAATCCAATTTCCCCCCTGCCCCCGATGTTGCCGGTACATCGCTCGATGGCACAAAGATTTTCACGATTACTGCCGACGAAAATGCCGCTCTATGCCGCTCGACTGGTGTTGAACCGGCAAGCGATGGCAGCGCACACCCGATATATTATTATATCGCAACCCAGGTCGCGATGGGCAAGACCGTCGCCGGCGTTTGTGAAACCTGCGAATTTGATGTGGACGATGGTCCGATGATGGGCTCGTCCGGGGTCAAATTTTCTGAACCGCTGATGGTCGGTCAAAGCTACAAGGTTACCGGCGAGATACTTAGCCTGGTTCGCAAGCAGAGCCGAAAACTGGGCGTGATGGACGTCCTCACCTATCGCCTTCGCCTTCACAAGGAAGCAGATGGCAGCTGCATATTAGAAACCGACAATGTCTGGGTTCTCCCGCGCAAGGAGTTGGCCGCATGAGTTACAATGTTGGAGATGAACTACCGCCATTCACGATTGAAAGCGTCAGCCCAGAGGCGATGAAACAATGGGCTATTTTTCTTGCCGACCCCAATCCGATCCATCTGGATGTGGAAGTCGTGAAGGCAAAGGGCCTTGGCGATAAGGTGATTAATCAGGGGCCGGCCAATGTCGCCTATATGATGAATATGCTGATGGCCGCTTTCCCCGGTTGCAGAATTGAGGCCATGGATTCCCGCTTTCTTGATAACGTCTATGGCGAAGACAAGGTTGTTGCGTCCGGCACAATTACCGCGATTGAAGACAATAGAATTTCCTGCGAATTTACCCTCGACGTCGAAGGACGCGGAACGGTGAATAGCGGCACGGCAACCGTAATCATTTAAATTTAAGGAGTTTAATTATGCCTAGTGGTCCTTTCGCACATGTGTGCATGGTCGTACGCGATCTTGATAAAGCAATCGAAGACTGGACAAAGATCTTGCGCGTGCTTGATCCCCAGAGTCTTGAAAAACGGATCGTCAAATATGACGAATTTTCCAGCGGCGATGATGCCGGAATGAAATGGGCGACATTCGTCAATGAATATTCGACCGAAATTCAGTTCATTCAGCCCGCGCCGGGAACGCCGATGGGCCGCCGCCTCGACAAGGTTGGCGAGCATGTTCATCATCTTTGCTTCTCCACCGATGATGTTCCGGCTGCCATGGCCAAACTGAAGGCAGAAGGCATTGACTTGCCCGGTGACGGCGAGACATTTAACGACCCCGACATGACCTGGCAGAAATGGAGCTGGGTTGGTGCAAAAAGCACCCATGGTTGCCTGATCGAAGTTGCGTCCCCTTATGAAAGCAGGAATGACGGAAACTGGCATCATGCGCCGAACAAGTTTGCCTATAAAGGCCCGGGCGAACATCCGAGCCATGCAGAAGTAGCACCCATCAAAGCGGCATAATTTGTCGCCGACGAAAATCCGTTTGCAAGGGGACGGGCTGGAGCTTGCCGGAAGCGCTTATGGCGATCCGGCTGCTCCGCCCGTCCTTTTCTTTCATGGCGGCGGCCAGAGCCGGAACGCCTGGCTCGGTTCGGCAAAGAAAGTGGCGCAAGCCGGTTATTACGGCATCAGTTTTGATCTGCGCGGTCATGGCGACAGTGATTGGGCGGTCGATGGCGACTATCTGCTTGATGCTTTCGGCCGTGACGTGGAGCGGCTGCTCTATCAATTTGAACGCCCGGTCACTTTGGTCGGTGCATCCCGAGGGGGGCAAGCGGCTCTGGTCGGCGGATCACGCCATCCAGACCGGGTGCGCCTGATCATGCTCGCCGACGTCGCCCCGCTGATGCGCGATGATGGTGTGGACGGCATTCGCGCCTTTTTCGATGAAGGTTCTGCCGGCTTTTCATCTCTCGAAGACGCCGCAGATTCGCTAGCCCGCAATCTGCATCAGCCGCATATGGCGGATGCCAGAAAACTGGCGCGATCCATGCGTCAGGACGACACAGGCCGCTGGCACTGGCATTGGGACCCAGCCACCGGCAAGCGGGAATTTCTGCATCCACCAAGCGAAGGTGAAAGCATTTTGGTCGCCGCTGCACGCCTGCAGTCACCGGCGGTTCTGGTTCGTGCAGAACTCAGCCACTTGGTGACCGACGAAGGCGTTGCGACATTCCAGCGATTGGCTCCCCAACTTGAAGTGATGACAGCGCCCGGTGTCGGCCATATGTTCACGGCAGACCGCAATGATGAGTTTGCGTCGCAGTTGCTGGAAGTACTTGCCCGCACGCCAGAAAGGATGTTTTCATGACTCGAAAAGCCGCATTTGTCGTCGGCGCCACCGGCGGACTGGGCCATGCCGCCTGTCACGCACTGGCGCGTGATTGGGATGGGATTGCGATCGGCTATCGTTCCAGTGCCGACAAAGCAAAGGCGATAGCAGCAGAATTGCCGGAGACATGTGAAACTCTGCCCGTTCATTGCGATCTCGCCGATGCAGCGTCGATCACCGAATCAGTAGCACAGGCACACGATCATTTTGGCGCGCTCGGCACCGTGATTTTCGCTTCTGGCGTCGCGATTGAGCAGCCATTCGTCAGCAAAATCAGTGAGGACCAATGGCGAGAAGTCATTGAGACAGAATTAATTGGATTAACCCGCGTGGTATCGGCAACGCTTCCGATTTTTCGGGAGCAGAAATTCGGGAATTTCGTGATTGTCGTCTCCGTTGCCAATTACACTTTCCCTCCGGGAGATGCTTTGTCATCTGTCCCCAAAGCCGGGATGGAGGCTCTCGGTCGCGCGATTGCGAAGGAAGAAGGAAAATTCGGTGTCCGCGCCAACATGGTCGCGCCGGGCATCATTGATGCAGGATTGGGTAGCCATTTTCTGGAAACCCTCCATTCTCCCGACATATGGGAAAGCCAGAAAAAGAGCGTTGCTCTCCGCCGTTTCGGCACGGGTGAGGAGATTGCCGAGGCGATCGCCTTTCTAGCCTCGGACCGTGCGCGATATATCACGGGGCAGACGTTGATCGTCGATGGTGGATTCAGCCTCTAACATAAAAAAAGGGGCGACCAAAGGCCTCCCCTTTCTCATCAGAATAGGTGACAATCCTATTTATAGGGATCAACTGGCTGAGGTGCTTCCATCACCTCCAGATCGATGAGCATGGAAAGCACGTCCGAGATCGAATAGATATGGACGATCTTGTCGCCGTCAAATTTGATCCAGCTGAACCACAGCACGTCTAGCTGATTACCGGTTGGCTGTACGCCCATGTACGGACCGCCTGTGTGCTTGCCGTGGTGATGGCACAAAACACAGATTTCATCGTCGCCTTTGCCCCAAGCCTTGAGCGTGCGGTACACGCTGGGCGGGAAAGTGTCGAAAAGTGCGCGGGGTGACGTATTCCATTCTTCGAACGTTCCCAGATCGGGGCGGTTCGGATTGTCATAGGTCATCTTCTCCGTATCCATGAATTCATCAAAACCCGTCCAGTCACCGACATTGAGCTTGTCGTGCAGGTCCATCCACTGATTGACCATGAACGTCTGACGTTCGGTAAGGCCATCGCAGATTTCTGCTCGTTTTTCAGGGGGAAGTTTAAAATCTTCAAGGGTAAAAGGCGGAATTCGACCGGCCATTGTGCATCTCCATAATTGTTGCCGCGACTTGCGACATCGGGGTTAAAAGCGACCGGATTCCATGACTTGGAGCGGTCTCTGATTGGCACTCCTTTTCCATTCAGTCTCCTTCGGTGCAACCTACCAATGGGAAGGAACCATTTGTGTGGAACCGATTAGTCATGGAACAGAAAAAAGAATGGAGAGGGATGAAACTATGACGCTTTCCTTGCAGGAAATGTCCGATCGATTTGAAATCCAGGATTTGCTGGTGGGCTATTGCTATGCGGTGGACGACAAGGATTTTGATGCGTTAGACCAATTTTTCACCGAAGATGCAGTGATAGACTATAGTGAGATGGTCGGGGTTAAAGGTTCGCTAGGCGAGATCAAGGAATTCCTGCGGACCAGTCTAGAACCAATTCCGATGGTTCAACACGCCGTGATGGCGACTCAATATACATTCGATGGTGACGCTTGCGAAACGCGAACCGTCTGTCACAATCCGATGGTTGTGCCAGGCGACGATAGTGAGCCCCAGACGATTTTCTTCGGGCTTTGGTACATCCACAAATTTCGGCGGACAATCGATGGCTGGCGCATTTCTAGTCTCTATGAGAAGAAATGCTATAACCACAATCTCCCCGATTATATCAAAGCGCAAACGGCATGAGAGCGCAAGACATCGCAGCCCAGACCATGGGGCAGCCCGTCAATCCGTGGATGATGGAAACGGGCAGTTTCTGGATATGGGGTTTGCTTCTGGCACTCACTCTGGTTTGGACGATGAAAAACGGGCGTGTGCCGCTTTTTGGTCTTGTACTGATCGCCGCGACTAGCGGATTCTGGCAAGAATTTTTCGGGGACTGGGGAGCCTATGTGGCTTGGAACCCGGCCTTCGTACGTCTCCCCTTGTGGGGCGAGATGGCCTATACTACTCCCGTTAAACCACTGTTCATTCCCTTCAGCTGGGGCTGGTGGTTCGCTATTTCCATTCCGCTTCTCACTTCACTGGTTCTGTGGCTGAAACGCAAATTTCCGGCCCGGTCGGTCCGATTGCTGGCAATGCTGACAGCATTTCCACTGTTCCTCGCCTACCAAATATATGTCGAAGGCAGTTCGGTTGCAAATGGCTGGTGGACATACGACTCGGTCGTCGGCCCAGCATTGCAAAGCGAAAACGGAAGCCTGCCGCTGATTTTCCCGCTGCTGATCGGACTTTGGGCGGGCTGGTTTGTTGGCATATTAGCGGATCGTACGGCAGACGGCCTGATGCCTCACGAGAAACGCGCTGGAGTGGCTTCAAAACCGGCTGGGTGGCGGCGTGAATGGACCCGTTTGTGGAGCATGGTTGTCATCTTTCAGGTCACTTTTTTTATCGCCAACATTGGCCCGGCGATGATCGGTCGCGCGCTGTTTGGAGGGCCCAGTCTACTTGTTCCCTGAAATCTCCTGCTGCGGAAATAATAGCTCATGAAAATTCTCAACCGGTTGCTTGCACTATTGCTTCTGCTCCTCGGACTCAGCCTTCTTTGGCTTGGCGGGCAGTTGCTGTTCGCTGGTGGTTCACCTTATTATCTGTTCGCAGGGCTTGCGCTGGCAGGGACCGCCTGGTTTCTCTGGAAACAGTCCGCGAAAGCGCTGACTTTGTTCGGCTTGATTTGGGCAATCACCTTTTTATGGGCAATATGGGAATCGGGCCTGTCCTTCTGGCCGCTAATCGGGCGTCTCGGACTGCTGACCGGCATCGGCGTGTGGCTGTTGACCCCATGGGTCCGGCGCTCACTCGGAGCAAAGCCGCATTCGGCAATCACGCTTTCGCTAATCAGCTTGTTTTTGGTCGGCACTATCGGCGGGACAAGTTGGATATTCTGGAATGACCGCATCACAGGCGGTGAGGATCTTAGCTCATTGGCAGGCGAGCCGGCGGATCTGCGCGATGGCGAATGGCATCATTACGGCAATTTTCAGGCTGGGCGCCGTTATTCCCCGCTGGCCCAGATCACGCCGAAAAACGTCGGTGCCTTGACAGAAAGCTGGACTTATTCGCTGGGTAAAGAACCAAACGGAGAAGCAGCGCCCTTTCAGGCAACACCGCTCAAGATTGGCGAAAAGCTCTATTTTTGTACCGGATATAATGACATTGTCGCGCTCGATGCCGAAACAGGCGCGCAGATTTGGCGCTATGTCGCGAATGCCGATACGACCGGGATTTTTGGACAGACCTGCCGCGGCGTGAGCTATTATCGGGTGCCCGAGGAATCCGCCGATTCTCGCTGCTCGGAGCGGATTTATACGGCCACCATCGATAGCCGCCTGATCGCGGTCGATGCTGCCGATGGCCAGCCATGCAAGAGTTTTGGCAAGGCTGGCATTGTCGATCTGCTGAAAGGCATGAGCGATGCGCCCAAGGGCTATTATCATGTGTCCTCGCCGCCCACGATCATCGCAGGAAAGCTTGTGATCGGTGGCTGGGTTACCGACGGGCAGACGGTAGGCGAACCGTCAGGCGTGATCCGTGCATTTGATGCGGTCACGGGAGATCTCGCTTGGGCATGGGACATGGGCCAACCCAACCGCTTGGGCGAACCGGGTCCCGGAGAAACCTACACTCCGGGAACACCCAATAGCTGGAGCGTGATGAGCGCAGACGAGAAACTCGGTCTGCTCTATGTTCCGATGGGCAATGCCACCCCAGACTATACCGGCACGCACCGGACGCCCGAGATGGAGAAATATTCAAGCGGTGTGGTCGCGCTCGATGTCGAGACCGGCAGACCCAGGTGGAATTTCCAGACCACGCATCACGATGTTTGGGATTATGATGTCCCTGCCCAGCCAGTCTTGCTCGACCTGGCAGATGGCCGCCCGGCACTGCTGCAACCGACCAAGCGCGGCGAGCTGTTCATGCTGGACCGGCGCACGGGCAAGCCGATTGCAGAGGTGGTCGAACGCAATGTAGCGGTGAGCAAAGTCGAGGGCACCCTGTCCTCACCTACCCAGCCATTTTCGGTTGGTTTGCCGAATTTTGCAGGCCCTCGACCGAGCGAAAAAACCATGTGGGGTATGGCCATGCTTGATCAGGCCTGGTGTCGCCTCAAATTCAAGCAAGCACGCTTCGACGGCTCGATGACACCACTCGAAGCAGACAATCCGTCGATCATGTGGCCGGGAACTTTGGGGGGCAATAATTGGGGTAGCATCGCAGTCGATCCCGAAAACCGGATCGCCTTCGTGAATTCCAGTCATGTGATCAACTATAACAGATTGATCCCGCGCAACGAGGCCGACAAAATGGGGCTGAAACCGGTGGCCAAACCGAGTTTCGAAAATGTCGCCGGACCAGTGGCACAGGCTGGCACCCCCTATGCGGCATCAGTTGCTCCGTTTCTCTCTCCGTTGGTCGCACCGTGCACCCAGCCGCCATATGGTCTGGTTACCGCGGTGGATCTCAACACCGGAAAACTATTGTGGCAAAAACCGTTCGGCACCGCACGGGATAGTGGCCCGCTTTTGCTCAGCACTGGCCTGCCAATCCCGATGGGCGTTCCCAATATCGGCGGCGCGGTCATCACCGGATCAGGACTGGCTTTCATCGGCGCGACGCAAGAACATATGATCCGCGCCTATGACATCAAGACGGGCAAGGAATTGTGGAAGGGCCGATTGCCTGCTGGCGGCAACGCCACCCCGATGACTTACTGGTCGGAAAAGTCCGGGCGGCAATTTGTCGTGATCGCGGCAGGAGGCCATGGCGGTATCCTGTCTGGCTATAGCGACAAGCTGGTCGCCTATGCCCTGCCGGTTTCAAACGGAAAATGAGGATATGACATTATGAGCTATGTAGCAGTTGTTACAGGTGCGACCCGAGGGCTTGGCCGGGGTCTCGCGCGCGCCTTGGGTTCAAAGGGAGTAACCGTTGGTGTCACCGGCCGAGATAAAGAAGCGCTGGCCGACGTCTGCGCTGAAATAGAAGCGCAAGGCGGCAAAGCACTGGCAATCGTCTGTGACCACAAAGACGACGCGCAGGTAGAAGCCGCCTTTGCAAAGGTAAAAAGGGACCTGGGCGGGATAGACATTCTCGTCAACAATGCCGCAGCCGTTTATGGTGAAGACCTCGTGGCGCCTGGACCTTTCTGGGAAAAGCCGCTCAGACTGGCCGAAATGATCGATGTCGGCCTGCGTTCCAACTATGTTGCTGCCTGGCATGCTGCGCCAATGATGGCGGCGGCGGGCAAGGGGCTGATTGCCAGCATATCCTTTTATGGTTCGGTATCCTATTTCCACGGCGCGGCCTATGGCGCGGCCAAGGCCGGGACCGACAAGATGATGGCCGACATGGCTGTCGATCTTGCTCCTCACGGGGTTGCCGCCATTTCCTATTGGCCGGGATTCATCCTGACCGATGCGGTAAAGGCGATGCCGCCGGAGATGATCCCGGAAGACCTGCGCGCCATGTTGCCGCACTGGGAAACGCCCGAATTTTCCGGCTTGGTGATCGATGCATTATATCGCGATACGAATCTGATGGAAATGAGCGGACAGACTTTGATCGGAGCCGAATTGGCCGAGCGTTACGGGATAGCCGATCTGGACGGCAAACAACCTGTTTCTTACCGCGCCACTATGGGCGCGCCGCATATGCCCTTCACTGCGGCGGTGGGACAAAAGTCATGATCGAAGCGGTTCTCGTTGTTCTCACCAAAGCGCATCCCGGCCGCGAAGATGATCTGGATGACTGGTACAGCAATATTCATGTCCGCGATGCTTTGCGCTTTCGCGGTTCGATCGCGGCCCAGCGTTTCAGCCGCAGTGCCGATCAGCCGATGGATTTGCCCGAAGCTTTCGATTGGCAATGTCTGGCGCTTTATGATGTTTTCGACGCCGAGCGCTTTTCCCGCGAGCATTGGGACAATGCCCTGACCAGCCGGATGATGGTAACCAATGCCATCGATGACAGCGTGCTGGAAGATTATCATTATTACCCTCTGGCCTTCCGCGACAATGATCCCGAAACACCTCATACAGGCGGGGTCGTGCTCGAGCAGATGAATGCTGCACCGGGGCGGGAACAGGAGTTCCGGGAATGGTATGCCGATAGCTATTTGCCGCAAGCGGCCAAACGCCCCGGCGTGCAATCGGCGGGATTCGCCATGTTTCGCACTTACGGCCAGATGATTCCGACGACCCCGTCTCATAATTATGTCGGTATCTACAAGGTGAATGATGCCAATGCGTGGCAGGCATGGCAGGATACGCCGTTACTGGCCGATGCGCCAGATGTCGACAAAGCCTCTGTGCGCGTGACGCATTGGGAGCATTTGACCGACAAGCTCACCAAAGACGCCGTCCAGAACCCGACGTCAGAAGGGCTGGCCGCCGAAGAAGAGGCAAGGCTGCGCATGGGGTCCAAGGTGCTGACCGGCGGGGCAGAGAAACTCGGCGCGGCTTGAAGGTCCGCGCCTGCGCAAGTCAGCCAGAGGTAATGCCATTATCGGCAGTATAACATGCCCCGTGAACCGAACGCGCACGGTCAGACGCCAGGAAGATCAGCGGTTCGACAATGTCTTCTGGCTGCGACGGCGGACGGATACCGATGTAGCGCGCGATCAGGCTTTGATCCGCATCCTCGGGAAATTCCAGATTCTGGACCATTTCCGTCATCATCCCACCAGGAGCCAGAGCATTGATACGAACCGGTGCGTGCATAAATTCCATCGCCAGAGATTTCGTAAGGCTGAGCAGCGCCGCTTTGGTAGCTGCATAAGGCGCGGTATAAGCCTGTCCTACAAAAGCCGCCGTCGATACGATATTGACGACATTGCCCTCGGCTTTGATCAGATGCGGCATTGCGGCCTGAATCATGAAAAAGGCTGCGTTGACATTCGCCGAAAATAATCGGTTCCAGTCATCCGGCGTGACATCGGCCAAGGCGTGAAACCGCAAGATACCAGCTACATTGCAAAGCACATCTAGACTTCCGAAAGCATCGACCGCGCTATGCACGGCTTTTGCACAATTGACCGGATCACCCAAATCACCCGAATAAGTAACTGCCTCTCCGCCCGCTTCGGTGATGCTTGCTGCCGTTTCTGCAAGACCGTCGCCGTTCAGATCGACCAAGCATAGTTTCGCGCCTTCCGCTGCAAAACGCAGGCTTGCGGCGCGTCCAAGGCCAGAAGCCGCTCCAGTCACGAGAACCGTCTTGTCCGCAAATTCACCCTTGCTCATGTTCGATCCTTCGGATTTGCTGCGACAATGGGCGTAATCGTCTCATATAAGTGAAGGGCCATATCCTCCATGGAAAATGCCTCACTCATGTGTATTCCACCGGATTGAACAAGCGACGTCAGCCGTTCGACCACAGAAGCCGGATCATCGGTTTCCATCGTGTAAATCGCCATATAGCGCTGATGCGGTGCGCCCTCTTCCTCCGCATCCGCTAGACGAAAACGCTGCGCCGAAACAAATCCCTCCACGGCAGTCACATCAGCCAGATGTTGGTTGCTATACCAATCATTATATTGATCTTCATGGTCGGCAACCGGGTTGCTGAGGACGACATAGGCGAACTGTGGCATGGATATTCCTTTCGACGGATCTTGGTGAACAGGCTACCAAACCAGCGGTAGAGTAACCGGCTGAATCATACCCAGATGATATTCAATCTGGTGAGCCGGCTTGACTGAAAACTCGGGGATCCGGTTCACAAATTCCTCGATGGCGATCCGCATCTCACGCTTGGCAAGATGCATGCCGACGCACATATGCGGACCAAAACCCCAAGAAAGAAGCCTCGGTTTTCGATCAAAGCTAACCTGCTCTGGATTAGGAAATTCCTCAGGATCGCGGCCGGCCAGTGTAGTGGACATCATCACCTTGTCACCAGGCATCATCTTCACACCGCCAAATTCGGTTTCTTTGGTACAAGTGCGGAATGTTGTGACGGCGGCATAGGCGCGCATCATTTCATCAATTGCATTTGGAATCAGCTTTGGATTTTCCTTCAGCAGTTTCTGGTCTTGCGGATTACGTGCGAGATGGAGGAATTGATGCCCCATATTTGTGGAAACTGTGTCCAGTCCGCCGATGAAAAGGTTGAAGGAAAACCCAACAAGCTCATCCTCGGTTAGTTTACGCCCGTCAATCTCCACACCCAATGCGTAACTGATAATGTCGTCTCGCGGATTTTTACGGCGGTCTTCGATCTGTTCCCGCAAAAAGCCGACCACATTGCGTGTGGCTTCCGCGATTTTCCACATGTCCATTTCATGCAGCAGGCCATATTCCCACTCCAGAAATTGCTTGGTGTTGCTCAATGGAAAATCCATCAGTTCGAGGAACACTTTAATTGGAAATTCGAAAGCAAAATCAGCCATGAATTCGCACGAGCCTTTCTCGCGAAAACTCTCCACATATTCCGCTGCATAGCTGCGTATCTTTTCATCAAGTTTTGCCATCGCCTTTGGCGTGAACAGCGGATTGATAAAAGCACGATATTTGGCATGCTCTGGCGGATCAATCTCCACTGGAGTATTAATCCAAGTATCACCCGCCAGCTTCGAAAATGGAGAAAAGTCCTTGCTGGAGAAAGTATCGGTATCCAAATATATTTTCCGCAAGTCTTCGGCGCGCCGCACTACCCATGCCGGGGAGCCGCCGGGATATGCATGAGGCGCATAGAAAATATCGGGGCCTTCATGGACCGCAACGGCCCAATCGCCAAAAGGATCTTCCGACGTTGTCATCCCGAAAACATAAGGGAAAGGGCGGACAAGAGACGGTGGAACATGATCCGGTATTGTCGGTTCAGGAAAGTCTATCTGCATCGCGCTTCTCCATCTGAAATCCAGCGGCCCCAAAATTTTCTGATCGGGCCGATATATTAGCTGCCCCAAGCCCCGCAATGCAGTTGACTATCCCCCTACCCCATTCCTAACAAGTAGGATGAATTACAGAGGGTAAGTATGGAAAATCAGACTATTGAAAAAAACCGGGATGTTCAGCCAGAGGAATATGCCGATTTGCGCAAAGCTCTGACCCTGATTTCGGGAAAGTGGAAGCTGGAGATTCTCTGGCTATTATATCATCGCACCCACCGATTCGGAGAATTGCGGCGGACGATCGACGGCGTGACACAGCATATGCTGACCAAGCAGCTGCGCGAACTGGAAGCTGCTGGGCTGGTGACACGCACGGTCTTTGCCGAAGTCCCACCCCGCGTCGAATATAGCATGACGGACGCCACCAAAGCGCTGGAACCGACCATTGAAACGCTGATGGCATGGTGGCAACAATTTGGCCGGAGCGCGCAAAAGGAAAGTCAGTCCAAAAAATGAGCAACCGGCCTACCAGCGACGCCGATATTGCACAGCCCGCCGCCTCGCTCGCAATTGTGCCTCGCGCATTTCCGGTCCGACGTCCGGCGTGTCCGGAGGCAATTGCGAACGCAAATCGGTCAGTTCGATCAACCGCAAGCTGGGCGTTGGTCCGCTGCTGGCTTCTGTCCAGCGCAGCATGATCGCGCCTTCTCTGTTGCCGCCGGTGTCGAGCCAATTGGCCACTCCGGGATCATCGACCGCGATCACGGCACGGAATTTTCCGTCCGCATCAATTTGTGCCTGCCCGCCATTGAGGCTCGATTGACGGTTCATCCAGTCGACACTGTTCCACAACATATCCGACAGCTGCACATTCCAATAGCGCACCGTTTCGGGCAGCTCGGTTTCCAGCAATAGAACATTTCCTGGTTCCAGCCGGAACAGCCCCTGATAATAATGTTGGCCTTGCACACCGCCCTTGCCGGCCCAGTCATCATGCTCCAGCGCGTTCCACAGGTCCTTTTCCCGCTGCGCCTTGATAAACCCCATTGCCATTCCGGAAAGCCGCTTTGGATAGCCGGCAAGCGCCGCCAGCCTTTCGGCAATTTGCTCGGCCGACCAATGGCGTGGCATGTGCGCCTTGTCGGTCCGTTCAATTGCAAGGCGGGCTTCCCTGCCCTTGTCCCAATCATAGCTTGCCTGCCGCAGTGAAAGCGAGCGCGTGGCGGGATCAAGGTGTCGCCATTCTCCCACCCAGTCTAACGGCTTTTCAGCGCTGAGCAGCAGAGAAAATCGGCCATCATCATCCAGCGACAGCATGTCAAAATCTAACGTGCCGAGAGAGGGCCCCAATTCGTCCATCACCCCCAAACCGCCGGCTGTGATATCCATGAGCAGAAACAGCCCATCACCGCGTTCGCCGGTCAACAGATAGGAGCCGCTGCCGTCGATTGAGGCGGTGCCGTAAATGAAATCGGGATTGGTCCCGATACAATTCAGATGCGTATTCACAGCAGGTACGAAATCGGGCAGATCGGGATCAGCAAAAGCAGTGAACCAACCCGAAGCCAGCGTCATCCAGAACAGACGTTCTGCTTCTGCCGCAGCTTGCGGGTCATCGGGATTGGCGAGCAGCGTCAGCAACTCGGACGTATCGCCGAAGCGGGCAATGCGGTCTTCCCAGCCGCTCATAGATAATCGCCATAAGCGTGAATATAGTCAGCGTAGACGCTTTCCACCTGTTCCCGGGTCAGGCCATAGTCGGCCAGTTCATATTTGTGCTGGCCGTGCTTGTCCGCCGGGTTGGCATCCCACCAGCCCTGCACGGCACGATCGGTCTCGGTGGTAAAATCCATATGAGCATGGGCATAAATGCCGCGCACGGCCGCCACCGGATCGGTGACGATATCCTTGAACCGCAGATCATGCACCTGCATCTGCGGATTTGCCTTGCGCCATGCCATCGAGGCCACCTGACCATCATGCCACAAATGGAGCAGTTCCTGCCCCAACGCAGCGCGATCAATCTGAGCGAAACTCACGCAGCGGATGACCTCGATCAGGCGCGAGATCGAAGCCATCACCGTAACCGGATCACGGTGCGGTTGCACCAGCACGGCATCGGGATAGACAGACATGAGTTCTGGCAGGTGAAAGGCATGTTCCTGCACCTTCAGAACCCAGCGCTTGCGCGGATTTTTCCATGACAGATGCTGCAGCCACATCTTGTGGACCTGATAGCCGAAGCTGGTATCGGCATCGCGATACCAGCTATAATAACCCGGCAGGCGGAATAGCATTGTCGGGTTGATCCCCTGAAACGCGGTCTCCAATATCATTCCGCACTCCTGAGGGATGCGTGCGCCAATGGGGTGCGCTTTCAGAACATCCGCCCAAGCGCCGGTAAAATTCTCCGCTACATAAGCGTCAAAACCATCCGCTCGCGGATCGCTATCAAAGCTGCTGGCCTCTGGCGGTGGCGATGGCGCGGCAACCTCCCATTGCAATGGTGTGCGGACCTGTGGATCCGCTCCGATGAGCGCATGGAGAATGGAGGTGCCGCAGCGTGGTAGACCCAGAATGAAGACCGGGCGGTCAATCACCACCTCGGCAATTTCGGGATGCGCCTTCCTGTCGGCTGCTATTGCTGCCAACCGCGCCAGATTATCCTCAAATTGAGCAAGCGCCCGCGTCTGACCATCTGCGGAAATCCCGTTCTCCTGCCCCAATGCAGACAACGCCGCTGTCAATCCCGGCAAGGTTCCGACCGCCAGATCATCGGGCAAACGGGCACCGGCCAGCATCGTTTCGGCGGATGGAATTGCAGTCACCACAAACTCTCCCTCTTTCCCTGAGCATTGCGAGGTAACATGTGTATGAACTGGTCGTCGCCCACCTGTCACTGGATAGGCCCTTTAGGCTCTGCAACGGCCCAATCGCTTGCGGTGAAGGACAGCACGCTGACTTGCTGAAAGGCCATTGATGAATGAATGAAATCTATGATTATATTATTGTCGGCGCAGGTTCCTCTGGCTGCGTATTGGCCAACCGCCTGTCGGCCGATCCGCAAACCCGCGTACTGCTGATCGAAAGCGGGCCGGATGACAAAAGTCCGTTTATCCAAATGCCGCGCGGCATCGGCAAATTGCTCGCGCCCGGGAACGAGCATGTTTACGCTTATCCCGTCACCCCGGCTGGCAATCAACCGGAAGAAGTCTGGCTGAAAGGCCGCGCGATCGGTGGTTCCAGTTCGATCAACGGCATGGTCTATATGCGGGGCAGCCCTCAGGACTATGACGATTGGGAGAAAAATGGCTGCACCGGCTGGGGCTGGGACAGAATCGGCAAACATTATATCGAACTGGAAGATCATGCGCTGGGCGATGACGAATGGCGCGGAACCGGTGGTCCGTTACGGATATCCCGTCATCCATCGGGCAATCCTTTGTGCGATGCACTGCTCGGTGCAGCGAACGAACTCGGTGTGCCAACCGTTGAAGATGTAAATCACGTCGATGTCGTGGCCGATCAGGGCATGGGCTATCAGACTCTGACCACGCACAAGGGGACGCGATTTTCCGCTGCACGGGCTTTTCTGGACCCGGTACGCGCGCGCGCCAATCTCGACATTCTAACCGGCCAGCGTGTCGAAAAAATTTTGTTTGAGGGCACGCGCGTCAAGGGGATCCAACTGACCGACCGAGTGGTCCAGTGCCGTGGTGAAATCATCCTGAGTGCGGGCGCGGTGGAAACTCCCAAGCTGCTCGAATTGTCAGGCATCGGCGACGGCGAGCGGTTGCAGGCACTTGGTATCGAAACGCTCGTGCATAGCCCGCTGGTAGGTGAGAATTTACGCGAACATCGCTATCTTGCGATCGATTGGCAGGTGAAGAGCAATAGCTCCAATCAGGCATTGCAGGGGCCTTCGCTGATCGCATCGCTGCTGCGCTATTTATTGTTCAAATCAGGACCTATGACCGATGCTGCGCATGAAATAGGCGGCTTTATAAAAACGCGGCCGGAACTTTCACGACCGGATGCCCAAATTGGTTCCATGCTCGTCACCATGTCCCTCGGCAAAGACGGCGCGCCTATTCTCGACAGCTTCCCCGGGATGCGAATTCTCGGATATTTCACGCGGCCCGAAAGCCGCGGTTGGACTCATGTCACCTCCCGTGATGCAGAGACGCCGCCCAGCATTAACGCCAATCATTTCGCCGAGGACATCGACCGCAATACCGGTGTTGATCTGTTCAAATGGATCAGACGTCTGGGCCAGCAGAATGCTCTTGCGCCCTGGATAGTAGAGGAAACTGAAAGAAGTACGGTTTTCCAGAGCGATGAAGATATTGCTGCCAATCTGCTAAATCTCGGCGGCACCAGCTTTCACATTGCCGGTACAGCCGCAATGGGTGCGGATCCAGGTAGTGTATTAGACCCGCAATTGCGGGTGCGCGGCGTGCAAGGGCTTCGCGTCTGCGATACGTCGATCATGCCGACGCTAGTATCCGGCAATACAAATGCGCCCGCCATGGCGATCGCCATGAATGCGGCAGACATCATCCTTTCAGCAAAGGCAAAAACATGACCACCTCCTTCACCCAAATCGACCATCTTTACATCAATGGTGAGCGGGTCGCTCCGCAAGGCGGCACCGAAGCCGTCCTAAACCCGGCAACGGAATCCGTGATCGGCAATGCGCCTGTGGCAAGCAGCCCGCAAGTGGATGCGGCGATCGCCGCAGCGCGTGAAGCCTTTGATAACGGACCCTGGCCGAACATGTCGATGGACGAACGCGCGGCAATCATGGACCGCATGGTAGACGCGCTGGTTGCGCGGCAAGAGGAGATCGTCGCTCTCATCGTTGCCGAAGTTGGTTGCGCCCAGGGCATAACGCGCATGATGCAAGTCATGAACCCGATCAATCACCTGCGCTCAACGATCAAATATGCCTGCCGTGAAGAAGAAAGCGAACGACTGCCGCTGGACATCACGCCCAATATGTTTGCGCCAGACGGACCGAAAAATATCGGTGGCACAACGGTTGTGCGCGAACCTTTTGGCGTGGTGAGCGCGATTACCGGCTATAATTTCCCTTTCCTGCTCAATCTTGCGAAAATTGGCCCGGCGCTGATGGCGGGTTGCACAATGATATTGAAACCCTCTCCGTTCACGCCTTATTCGGCGCTGTTGTTCGGTGAGATTGCCGACGAAATCGGCCTGCCCAAAGGAGTGCTCAACATTGTCACGGGCGGTATCGAAGAGGGGCAATTGCTGTGCACGGATGAACGCGTCGACATGGTGACCTTCACTGGCTCCGAAACGGTCGGCGCGACGATCATGGCACAGGCTGCTCCCACGCTCAAAAAAGTGCATCTGGAACTGGGCGGAAAATCAGCAATGATCGTCCGCGAGGATGCCGATGTGCAGCGTGCGGCAGCAATGGCCGTGGGCTTTCTCTCGGTCAATGCCGGCCAAGGCTGCGCAATCCCGACACGCCTGCTTGTCCATAATAGCATCCGGCCCGCCTTTGTCGCGACGGCTACAGCGATTGCTGGGCAGATAAAAATCGGCGACGCCGCCGACCCGAGCGTCGGCATGGGGCCGCTTATCCGGGAAAGCCAGCGCAACAAGGTGGAACATTATATTGCACTCGGCAATGCCGCGGGGGCGACTTTGGTGTGTGGCGGCGGACGGCCTGCCGGACTGGACAAAGGCTATTTCACCGAATTCACCCTGTTCGACAATGTCACAAATGACATGGCGATTGCGCAGGATGAAATTTTCGGACCGGTTGGCTGCATCATCGGCTTTGACAGTGACGCAGAAGCCGTCAGCATCGCCAATGACTCCCGCTACGGCCTCAACGGTGCCATTGAAACGGCAGACGCAGCAAAAGGTTATGAGATGGCGCTGCAAATTCGCGCGGGCAGCGTCGCATTGAACGGTGGCACAGGCACGATGAGCTTTGCACCGATCGGTGGTTACAAACGCTCCGGTATCGGTCGCGAATATGGACCGCATTGGCTACGCGAATATCAGCAGGAGAAATCGGTCTTTTATCCAGTTGGGCGCTGATTTTTTCGCGCAAACTGGTCATAGGCTTCAGAGGCTTTGCGCGGCTGCCAAAACATTACCGGCGAAGCAATCCATCGCCGTCGCGCGCTGCGCCGGATTGCCAACGCCCCACGCCAGGTCCACGACACCAACACCGCAATCCCTTATGGCTTCCATCCGGCCTTTCAGCGTCTCGGGTCCGCCAACGAAATAAGGTTCGGTGATCAACGGCACAACAGGGGGACCGCCCAAAGTTTCCTGCTGGATCTTTGCCTGTTCGGCCGCCTTCGCACCAAAAAAAGCTCCCATGTCGTCCGCTGCCTGGGCGTCACTTTCCGCCGCATAGGCGATGCCGCGATAGATGACATGCGATGGATCTGGTTGCCAGCCCTCCTTGGCAGCTTCTTCCTGATAAAGCTTCACCCACTTCCGCACAGTTTCCGGCGGAGCAAAGGAAAAGGCGATGCCCATCCGCCGGGCAGCGGCAAATCGAACTGATTCTTCGCTGTTGCCCGATCCGTATATGACGGGATGGGGTTCCTGCACCGTCCGCGGCCAGACCGAGACATTGCTAAACTGATATTGCTCCCCTTCCCAGGCAAAAGCCTCGTCACTTGTCCATGCCTTGATGATCAGATCAATGCCTTCTTGTGTCTGGGCGCGGGTGGCATCGGGATCATTGTCATATGTACGATGCTCATTGGGTGTACCGCGCAGAAACAGCACCACGATCCGTCCGCCCGAAAGCATGTCGAGCATGGCAAGTTCTTCCGCCTGCCGCACCGGATTTGACAGCGGCACCAGCGGACCCAATAATGCGATCTTGGCGCGTTTTACCGCCTGTGTCAGGGCACCCGCCATCACAGCGGGGTTGGGTGTCATGATATAGGGCGCATAATGATGCTCCGATACGCTCACCCAGTCAAAACCGAGCGCATCCGCTTTGCGAGCCATGGCAAGACTGTGATTGAAAGAGGCCAGCGCTATATCCGGCTTGCAATATTCAGGCTGAGCAGGCCATATTTCAAGCCCCGGCGCGGGACCGTCATATCCCACCATGCATAAACTCGATACCAGCATTGCATTTTTCCTTTTCCAGTAACCAACAGAATTGCCGAGCCTGCACACAATACCCCTATCCAAAGAAGGGCGAGCCCGCTGCCCCAGCCTCTAGATTTGTGAGCAGGACAGCGAGGATTGCTAGATGAACGAAATGACGTTTATGGGTTCCGGCCTGAGCGCCCAGGATGAACGCGCGATTTCCGCGATATTGGTGGCTTATGGCACATCGATTGACCAGCGTGACTGGAAAAGGCTGCGCGCCTGCTTTTCCGAGGATTGCGAAGCAGATTACGGCGATTTCGGAAAATGGAAGGGTGGCACCGCGATCGCCGACTTTATGAAGAAAGCCCACGCCGATTTGGGCCCCACGCTTCACCGCATGACCAATATCGAGATCCGGGCGGAAAAAGAGCAGGTCCGCGTCCGGACTTATGTTGATGCGTTGCTCATGCCGATGAATGAAGGCGGCCCTGTTCACCGCGGCATCGGATATTATGATGACCAGCTGGTACGTACTGGAAGCGGCTGGCGGATCGCACGGCGCTTGTTCACGCCCGTATTGATTGATTGAGGATATCAGAATGACCAGCCTCTCTGGAAAAACCGCCATTATAACAGGAGCCTCCTCCGGTATTGGGGAAGCGACAGCACGTAAACTCGCCAAAGCGGGAGCAAGGTTAATGCTTGTCGCCCGGCGGGAAGAGCGGTTGAGCGCGCTGGCGGCGGAAATCGGCGAAGATGCATGTCATCTCTCGCTCGACCTGTCTCGGGAAGAGGTGGCTCAGGTCATGCTGGACACCGCTATTGCGCAGTTGGGAAAGGTGGACATTCTCATCAACAATGCGGGGATTTTGCGGACCAGCCATGTCGATGCGTTTGATCTCGCTCAGTTGGAACCGTTAATCGCGATCAACTATACAGCCGCTGTGCGTTCCAGCTTATTGTTCGCGCGACACATGAAAGCAAATGGCAGCGGACAGATCGTCAACCTGTCCAGCATCGGCGCCAGTCTGACGGCAGCTGGCACCGGCGTTTACGGAGGACTCAAGGCAGCGCTCGACCGCTTTACCGATGTGCTCCGCATCGAACTGGCTGGCAGCGGCGTCCGGGTTGGCATTATTGCGCCGGGCACGACCACGACTGAAATTTTTGAGGAAATGAAATCGAAAGGCCAGCCCGGGTGGGACGAATTTATCCCGCCGATGGTGCCCGATGACATCGCCCGCGCCATATTGTTCATGTGCGAACAGACCGGCAATGCCAATGCTGCGCGCATACATATATACGCGACTTCGGAGACTTTCTAGCCTGAGCGAGACATCAATCCAGACGGCTATAAGCAGACAAATCAAACGGTTCAAATGGTTCGCCAGCCTGCGCTTTGAGAACCCATTCCGGGTCCATCAGCAAGGCACGGCCGAGCGCAACCAGATCAAACTCCCCCGCTTGGAACCGGCGCGACACTTCGTCCAAATTATCCACCGCGCTGGTCGGCTCCGCGAAGCTTTCAGCAAGTTCCTTGTCAAAACCGATGCCGCCGACTGTTATGACCGGATTGCCCGAAAGTTTGCGGACCCATCCAGCCAGTCCCATATCTGATCCGGCGAAGGCTGGGACCGAAAATACCCGGGTGCTGACATCGAATATATCCACGCCAGCTTCAACCAGCGCACCGGTGATGATCGCCAGTTCCTCGGGTGTCTCGGCAAGCCTTGCCTCATAGTCCTGCAATTTCCATTGCGACAGGCGGAACAGGATCGGAAAATCAGGACCCACTTCAGTACGAATCGCTTTCACCAGTTCGGAAGCAAAGCGGGTCCGATGCTTTATGTCGCCGCCCCACGCGTCGGCGCGGCTGTTGGTCCCTTTCCAAAGGAATGCATCAATCAGATAACCATGCCCGCCGTGCAGCGCGACACCATCAAAACCAACGGCCTTGGCATTGGAAGCGCTGCTGACAAATGCGGAAACGATTGCGGCGATATCACCCTCGCTCATGTCGTCAGGCCGCATGGACTTGGTATCGGGATGCGGCGGCGTGCCTTCCTGCCGCACACCACCCATATGCCAAAGTTGAGGAATGATCTTGCCGCCTGCAGAATGAACATTGTCCACCACTTTGCGCCAGCCAGCCAGAGCAGCCTCTCCGTGCAGCACCGGGATATTCTCTTCTCCCATCGTGCCGTGACCGATAGCAGACGGGTGATCCACGCCGATCCCCTCGGTGATGATCAGGCCGGTTTTCGCCTTCGCGCGGCGCGTATAATATGACGCGACATTGTCACCGGGCACACCGTCGGGCGAAAAATTGCGCGTCATCGGCGACATGACAAAGCGGTTGGCAAGAACAAGCGTCCCATATTCGAACGAAGTAAATAATGGTTCAACTGACGGTCGCATCTTGATCTCCCGGTGGGCTGTGTCGACGTCACCGTTGAATTAACGTCGCAAATACGGACCTCTCTATCGACAGGCGCGACAATAAGCCGCTTGGCCGAACTGGGTGCAATGAGAAATCAGCGCCAATCTGTCCCAGCGCTCATGCATTGGTGACAAGAGCGCAGGGAAAGCACGGTATGACCGACGGATATCAGAATGACGCAGCTTTAATGGAGCAATCGTTATGCACCGTCGCGGAAGCCGATGAGGATATCACGGAACGCCTATACGCGAAATTCTTCGAAGCCTACCCGGAACAAGAGGCGAACTTTTTCCATCCCGCTGCCACAAAAGGGCAAATGGTCAACGAAATATTGGAATCGCTACTGGCACTGGCACAGGGCGAACAATGGGTCGAAGATTCGATTCGAAACCATGTCATTGCCCATCGCAGCTATGGCGACATTCCATTTCTGCTTTATGGCGAACTGCTTAATATGCTGGTTCTTTGTCTCGCCGATATTGCTGGAAATAGCTGGTTACCTCCAAATCAAGCCGCCTGGGAGCGGCAAACTGCCCGCCTTATCCGTATCGTTGAAGACGATTTTTGACGCCGCCATTGTTTTGAAACAATCAGGCCGGAACCACTTGCAATGCAGATTGCGGACAGGCCTCGGCGCCCTCGCGTGCTGCGGCTTCCAAACCGGCGGGAACGATCGGATCGTCAACATAGACCATTCCATTTTCATCCAGCTTGTAGACTTCTGGGCAGATTTCCGCGCAAACGCCATAGCCGCAACATGCCGGCTTGTTGATTTCTACTTTTAATTTTTCCTCACCAGACATGTGTCTCTCCTGTGAAATTTTCCTTAGCAAGCATTTTACAGCTTGAACAGATTATATTCAATATGTATAACTCGAATCAACGTTAAAAATGTCCTGGAGAGGAAATAGCATCATGTTGCAGAAATCTAGCTTGGTTTTGCGCGATGGCACGTCGCTAGACGATTTGATCATGCGCGAAAGCAATGAAGTCTCGTTACGTGTCATGACCGATGAAGAACTTTATCAGCATGAAATGGAGCGGATATTTTCCAAGACATGGCTATTGCTGGGGCATGAGAGCGAAATCCCGAAATCCGGCGACTTCATTGTCCGCGATATGGCAGAAGACAATGTCATCGTCGCGCGCGACCGGGAAGGCAATGTCAATGTATCCCTCAATGTTTGCCCGCATCGCGGCATGCGCGTCTGTCTAGGCGAAGCCGGCAACAAGCCTATTCATCAATGCATTTATCATGGCTGGGCTTTCAAACCGAATGGCGATTTTATCGGCGCACCGGTCGAACGCGAAAAAATGCACGGCAATGATGTTGATAAAAAGACATTGGGCCTCAAAAAAGCGCGGGTCCATCTCTATGGCGGCCTGATCTTTGCCACATGGAATATCGATGGTCCGTCATTCGATGAATATATGGGCGACATCAAATATTATATGGACCAGCTGTTTTGCCGGACCGATAGTGGCTTGGAGTTACTTGGCCCCCCGCAACGCTTTGTGCTCCCGTGCAACTGGAAGGTTCCGGGCGAACAGTCTGGTTCTGACGGTTTTCATACATTGACGCTTCACCGCAGTTTGATGGAAGGCGGTGTCATGGGCGGAACGGCCGAGTCAATTTATGACCAGGCACCGGGTATGTATGGAGTCGATGTGTCCTGCGAGCAGGGTCATTCGCTTCGCTGCCTTGAAGCCGAAAAGACTTTCAAGATGTTTGCCGATGTACCATTTGAAGGCAAATCAGTGGAAGAGCGCCTCAACCTGCTGACGCCGCCGGGCATCACCAAGGAGATGATCCCGCAATTGTTTAAGAATCTGTCGGCTGATCAGGTCGAGCAGCTCGCAACTATCCCGCCACAGGTTGGCGGAATGTTTCCGAACATTCTGATCGCATTTATCTTTGCGCCCCGCACCGATGGCGGGTCGTCCGGTGCGCTCGCACTGCACACTTATGTGCCGAAGGGGCCGGACAAGGTCGAGTTCGTCAATTATATCTTTGCGGAAAAAGATGCGCCCGAACAAATGAAGCGCGACATGCTGCAAAACTCGGTTCAACAAACCGGTACATCGGGCACAATTGAACAGGATGATGCCGACGTCTGGCCAGTGATCATGAAAAATGCACGTGGCGCGGCTGGCAAAACCATGACGCTAAAATATCAAGCGCTGCATGGCCACGAACGGCCCGAAGGCTGGAAAGGGGAAGGACTTCTCTATCCCGGCTTTACCAAGGATGACACGCAATGGAATTGGTGGCTTGCTTATCATAAATTGATGAGTGAAGCCGCTTAGGCGAGAGGAAGAACAGATGACTTGGGAAACAAAATCAACCGCCGCTCCTGATTCCACGACAATCATTCGTGGGCTGGTATCGCGAAAACGCGTACCGCTGGGTTCGGTGATATATAACAAATTGCTTGAAACGCTTTATGATGAGGCAGCTGCTCTCGACGAACGGCGCTTTGACGATTGGGCAGCAATGCTGACAGAGGATTTGGTATATCAGGCGCCTATTCGCATCACCCGTACCGGACCAAATAAGGACCGCGACGTCATGCGGACGATGTTCCACTTCGACGATGATTATAACTCGATCCAGATGCGTCTGGGCCGCCTACAAAAAAGTGCATGGGCTGAAGATCCACCATCTCGGTGCCGGCGTTTTGTCACCAATGTTCGCATTGGTGAATGCGAAACGGCGGGAGAATATGAGGTCGTCAGCTACATCTATCTGGAACGCAGCCGTGGCGACAATCCGGAAAATGAAAGCCTGACCGCCGAGCGACGAGATGTCTGGCGTGAAGTCGATGGCGCTTATAAGTTGGCGAGCCGGGAAATCATCGTGGATCAATCGGTCCTCGGCATGTCAAACCTAGCCGTCTTCATCTGATCACGGTGAGCGATTCAGTACCACATTCTATCGTCGTCGTCGGTAGCGGCCTTGCAGGCTTTGGCGTCTTGCGGGAATTACGCAGAGCCGCGCCGGATGCCAAGCTGACCATGGTCACGCTGGAGGATGGGCATTTCTATTCGAAACCATCCCTTTCCACTGCCTTCGCAAAGGGCAAGACAGCGGCCACTCTGGTGACCTCGGATGCTCAAAAAATGAAGACCCAGTTGAAACTGGATGCGCGCATTGGTCGTGAGGCTGAAGCGATTGATCGAGCTGGCAAGGCGCTGTGCACGACCGGCGGTCCGATACATTATGATTCACTGATATTGGCTACAGGGGCGACCCCCTTTCGCCCACCGCTGGAAGGAAACGCAGCGCATCGCGCTATCTCGGTCAACCAGCTTGATCATTATGACCGGTTTCGTAACGAATTGCCCGACGGTGCGCGTGTGCTCGTCATGGGTTCCGGCCTGGTCGGCACGGAATTTGCCAATGATCTGGTAACCAATGGCTATAAGCCCATTGTCGTCGATATGCTGGCGCTACCGCTCGCACAACTGGTTCCGCCTGCGGTTGGCGAGAAGGTGCGCGACACGCTTGCTGCCGAAGGAGTGGAATGGCATCTGGGCCGCAAAATTACGGCGATGGATTATAGCGAGCCTGGTCCCGGCTATGTCGCCACACTTGACGATGGCAGCAAGATTGAAGCGGATCTGGTGCTTTCAGCCGTTGGCCTGCGCCCCAATGTAGATCTCGCGGAAGAGGCCGGGCTCGATGTTGGACTGGGCATCAAGGTCAATCAATTTGGCCAGACAAGCGATCCTGATATCTACGCCATTGGCGATTGCGCAGAATATCAGCACGGCCTGTCGGCCTTCGTGACGCCGATCATGGCAGCAGCACGCGGGATCGCCCCGTCGGCGCTGGGTACGCCAACAGAAATCCGCTTCCCGCCACTTTCGGTGCAGGTGAAGACAACCCTCTTCCCGATCAATCTCTTGCCCCCTGCCCCTTCCACTACCGGAGAATGGCGCGAGGTCGAGGACGATGCGAGTGGCTCCAAATATATCTTTGTCGACAACGACAATGTGGTGCGCGGCTATGTGCTGACAAAAGAAAAATGCGAACAACGTATGGATATGGACAAATTGGTGGGAGAGAAAGCATGAGCCGATTGCTTGAAGGCAAAGTCGCTATTGTCACGGGCGGAGCAAAGGGTCTTGGCTATGGCATTTCTCGTGCGATGGCAAAAGAAGGCGCATCCCTGATAATCACCGGACGCGATGGTGTCGCAACCGAAAAGGTCGCCGCTGAAATCCGCGAGGAATTTGGCACGCAAGCTATTGGTATGTCCGCCGATATGGGCGTGAAGGTCGAGGTCGAGGCGATGGTACAGCGCGCGGTTGATGAATTTGGCGGGCTGGATATTCTGGTCAACAATGCGTCCTTGCTTTCCGATAATGTGCTGCTGGAACACAAGACTGACGAAATGTTGAAACGGACGCTCGATATCGGTGTCTGGGGATGCTGGTGGGGCATGCGTGCCGCATTGCCGCATATGAAAAAACGCGGCGGCGGATCAATCATCAATTTCCACAGCATCGATGCCCAGACCGGTGCATGGCTGCACAGCGATTATAATATCAATAAAATGGGTATCATGGGTCTCACCCGAAGCGCTGCGGTGGAATGGGGCCGGTTCAACATTCGTTGCAATGCTATCGCTCCGACGGGTCTGGGGCAGGTCTTCGCGGAACTGGTCGAGAAAGTACCCGGCTTTCTGGAGCAGGCAACGGCAAATAATCCGCTCAAACGTGCAGGCGATCCTGAAAAGGATATCGGCCCGGTCATCGTATTTCTAGCGTCTGAAATGTCGGCCTTTGTCACCGGCGAGATGATCAATGTTGACGGCGGACAGAATTTACCTGGCTATGTCAGCGTGCCACACAATCTGGATGAGTTGGAAGCAGGCACGTCATGAGACTTGTCGCTGCTGAAATAGAGGCCGATCCGTCACCGGAGGTGGAGCTTTCACCAAGCGTGATACGCATCCTGAGCGGCGCGCTGGATGCCATAGCCAGTCGCGGCGTAAAGCGTCTCTCGATGAGCGACATCATCGAAGCGAGCGGCGTTTCTCGCGGTACGCTATACCGCTATTTTTCCAGCAAAAGCGAAGTGCTCGTGGCTGTGGCGGAATTCGTCTGCGTTGGCTTTGAAACTGGCATCCGCGATGCCGGTAATGGCATTGCAGATCCCATGGAGCGTTTCAAATCGGTGATGCGGTTTTACGGGCAATATACGATTGAGAATTCACCGGATCGCGTGTTCGAAGTTGAGCCTGCTTTTCATCTCGCCTTTTTCCGCAGCCGGTTTGACCGCTACAAACAGGCCGTGCTGGAAGCCCTTGAGCCAACCTTTGATTATTTCGACGGTCTGCTCGGTGAACCGATGAATCGCGAAGCATTTGTCGAAACGCTGGTACGGATGCAGCTCAGTACATTGCTGGTACCGGCTAGTGATGAATGGAAACAGCTTTGGGACGATACGGCAGAAAACGTCCAGAAATGGGCGCTCAAAATCGCCGCCACACAAAAATAGAACGGGAAAGGAAAGCCAATGGCCAGTGTAGAAAAGATCAATAATGAGGAATTAGCGACATTTGCGGACAAGGCGACTGCCGACGCCATGGTCGCCAAGGCAAAAGAACTACGCGCTTTGTTCTCGGCAGAAGCGGCGGCCGGAGAAAAATTGCGGTCACCAACCAAGACCGTCGAACATGCATTGGTAGAAAATAAAATTCTGCATGCATTGCTTCCCAAGCGTTTGGGCGGCGTTGGACTGTCACTCACTGATTTCTGCCGCATGCAAATCGAAATTGCCAAAGGCGATCCTGCTGTAAGTTGGGTGGTGCAGATCATCAACGGTACCAGCTGGGTTACCAGCATGGCACCTGACAGCGTTCAGGACGTGGTATTTGCCGATGGCCCCACTACGGTCTGCGGTGCCTATAACCCGCCGGGCAAGGCCCGCAAGGTTGATGGCGGCTGGATCATCAATGGTGCGTGGCCTTACACATCCGGTTCGCGCCAGTCGAAATGGGCGCAGCAGGGTGTTGTGCTGGAAGATTATGAAGGACCAGTCGTGCCGGGAATCAGCATGTGCTATATTCCGTTCAGCGACCTGACGATCAAAGATACCTGGTTTGTTTCGGGCATGCAGGGCACAGGATCGGACACAAGCGTAGCAACCGATGTCTTCATTCCCGAAGGCCAGATGGTTTTGATGGATGAGCGTGCCGGACAGATTGACCGGACCAAACGGCATTTTGGTGCACCCACAGACGTGCTGCCAGTGGTACCCGTTGTACGAACGACCGGCATTGCCCAGCTTATCGGTGCGGTCGAAGCGATGTTGGAAATTGTCAGAGCGGAATCAGAATTCAAGCCGGTTCTGACGACAATCATCGGGCCGCGGAAAAATTCCGGCGCCTATATGCGCGATTTGGGTGAATCCGCGGCAATGCTCGATACTGCCAAGCTGATATTGTTCAATCTGGTCGGCGAACTTGACCAGGTTGCGTTGACCGACGGCGAATTGTCCGTGGAAGACAAGGCACGGCATCGCGCACAAGGCGCGCAGATGATCGAGCTGATACATCGCACTTCTGAATCACTGATGTTCCAGGCAGGATCTTCGGCCTTCTCGCTCGACAAGCCAATCAACCGCTACTGGAGAGATGTATCCATGGCCCTGCGCCACATCCAGAACATCCCGACGATCGGCTATGAAATTTACGGCCGCAACATTGCTGGCGGCGACATGATCTCGCCCCCTGGCGCTTATTGATCGCTGATCAGGCGCGCGCGAAAGAAATCCAGTATTTCGTCGCGCGCCTCGACGGTCGGCTGACCGGCTTCGTCGATCAGGTGCAATGTGACCACGCTGTGCGGGGTTTTGAGTGGTGCATCCGGATTGGCGGCTGAATCGGGCAATACCTTGCCGATGAACCGGTCGCCCAATGCTTCGCTATAGGCTGCAAATCGCTCGGCTTTGCAGAAACTGTCGCCTTCGAAGCGATAGCCAAGCACGGTCAGGTCTTCCGCTTCCATTCGCGCCTTGACCTGGGAAAGCTCGTCGGGATCGATGGCAAGTCCCGATGGGTTGTGCATCGGTAGCGACGGCTGCGAAAGCACCGGCGCAATCACCGACTTTTCCAGCATCATGGAAAGCGCGAAATTCCCGGTGAAGCACATGCCAATGGCACCCACGCCCTCACCGCCACATTCTTGATGCGCCTCCGCTGCCAGCGCACGCAACCATTTGGTCACCGGGCTGGACGCATTACTGGCAAAAGCCCGGAATTCCTTGCTGATACAGGCGCGCGCAATCGTCACCATCGCTTTACCATTGCCCGGCAAAACACCGTCCTCTCCGAACAGGGAAGGCATATAGACCGTAAAACCGGCATCGCGTACCCAGCGTGCAAAACGCGCGACATAGGGACTGATCCCCGGCATCTCCGACATGACGATCACCGCCGGACCTCTACCGGCAATATAGACCCGCTTGGTATTGCCCAGCAGCGTCACCTCTCGCTTTTCAAAATCCTCCAGAGAGTCCCTTAATTTCGGATCAATATCGGCCATCATGCTCTCCATTTCCTTCAGACGATACGGCACACACCCTCGAAATCAAGCCGCGGGTTGCGGGGCAACAGACTGTCTTCGCGGCCATAGCCAAGCGTGCAGATGAAATTTGCCTGCCACTGCCCGTCCGGAAAGAATTCAGCATTGAGCTTTGCAGCATCAAAGCCGGACATGGGGCCGCAATCGAGCCCCAACGCTCTAGCAGCGATAATCATATAAGCGCCTTGCAACGGCACATTCCTAGCGAGAAGGTCAGCAATCACCGCTTCCCTGCCTGCGAATATCGAAATGAAATCGCGCGACGGGAACAGCTTGGGCATCTGCTCGAAAAATCGGGTATCACCGGCGATGATGACAGTCACCGGAGCGGAAGCAATCTTGTCGACATTGCCTGCATTCACGCAGGGTAAGAGCCGCGCCTTGGCTTCCTGAGACGTCACGAAAACGAAGCGGGCCGGGCAGCTATTGGCTGATGTCGGCCCCCATTTCAGCTGATCATAAAGTTGCCGCAGCAAGGCAGTTGGAACGGGGCGGTCTTCAAAAGCGCTATATGTCCGCGCCCCCTCAAAAATTGTCCCGATGTCCATTTTCGTTCAGCCCCAGACAAATGGTAGTTTATCGGGCTGCAAAATACCGCCAGTATGCGTCTTCACCATATAATCATCCTGAATGCGAAATTCCGGGATTGCGGCAAGAAATTCTTCCAGCGCAATTCGCATTTCACGCCGAGCGAGATGCATGCCAACGCATAGATGCGGGCCATAACCAAAGCTCAAATAGCGGGTCTTGCGGTCTAGCACGACCTTGTTTGCGTCTTCATATTCTTCAGGATCACGGCCCGCCAGGCTTGTTGGCATGGCTATTTTATCACCGGGCTGAAAGGTAACGCCGCCAATCGTCACTTCCTTCTTGCAGGTGCGGAACGTGGTGACGGCGGGATAGGCGCGCATCAATTCCTCAATCGCATCGGGAATCATGGCGGGATTGTTTCGCAGCATATTCTGATCTTCCGGATGCGTCGCAAGATGGCGGAACTGCCAGGCCATATTGGTCGAGACCGTATCCATCCCGCCGATGAACAGGTTGAATGCAAATCCGATGAGCTCATCATCTGTCAACGGTCTGCCGTCAATTTGCGTCGTCACTCCGTAGCTGATCAGATCATCGCGCGGATTGGCCTTTCGGTCGGCAATTTCGCTCCGGAGATAGTCGACCACCTTTCGGGTGCTCCCGGCTATCTCGGCCAGATCGTTGGTGTGGAGCAATCCCATTTCCCATTCCAGGAATTCAGCCGTCATCTCTTGCGGCAAGCCCATCAGCTCGAGAAACACCTTGATCGGGAATTCAAATGCAAACTCGCTCATGAATTCACAAGTTCCCTTGGCCTTGATCGTCGCGCAATAATCCTGGGCATATTGGCGGATTTTTCCGTCCAGCTTGTTGATTTCCTTGGGCGTGAACAAAGGGTTCACCCATTTGCGATAGAGGCCGTGCATCGGCGGATCGGTTTCCGCCGGCAGCGAGCTCCAGCTTTCACCGACCAGCAACGCAAAGGGAGCGAAATCCTTGTTCGAAAAGCTATCGGTATCAAAATAGATCTTCTGCAAATCTGCGACCCGGCGGACGATCCACGCCGGTGTCCCGCCAGGATAGGCATCCAGTGCATAGAAAATTGGCGGCATCGTGCGATGCATATCCGGTATGATCCGGTCAAAAGGATTCTCGTCAATCAATCCGCCCATCTTGATCGGATATTCGAGCACCAGTTCCTTGGGCACATGGGCCGGAGCCTCAGTCACTTGTTCACCCAGCATAGACACCTCCCATGGCATTCCAATCCATTGATTTGAGTTCCACAACAAGCGTTGGCGCTGACCTGCTGAAGGATAGGTATCTGTGATTAATATGCCCTCGAAGTGCAATGAGGAGAGAAAACCACCCTGGCATGTTCCACTCTATTATCAGGTCCATGGCCATTGATTTGCCTTCGGGATTCGTCGTCCGGTCCTTTACGCGGGTCAAACGAACATGTCTTTAGGCAGGTTCAGGCGCGTGTTAAACTCCTCAAAATATACCCACGCCAATCAGAATGTGAGAACCTTATCATGAACAGCAAGACCCTTGACCCACTGGACCAGATGGTTGCCGACTATTCGCTGGTCACCAATGGCTATTCCGGCAAGGCGCCCAATAATCCTTATCCGATGCTTGAGGAAAAGCGGTCACAATGTCCGGTGATGCACGGCGACATCCTGCTGGAAAACATGGTTCCCAGCATGGCGGATTATATGATGACCGGCCGTCCGACGGTTAGCCTGTTCCGGTACAAGGACATTCACAGCGTCCTGATGAACCCGAAAGACTGGCTAAGCTATATCGTCGGTGACGGTTTTGGCGCGGCGGTCGACAATATGCTGCTGACCGCGATGGATGGCGAGGAGCATGACAAGTTCCGGGCCACGCTGCAGAAACCGTTCATGCGGTCAGAAATCCGCAAACTGATCGACACACTCATCCGTCCGGTCGTAGTGACGGAGTTTGTTGACAGGCTGCGCCCCAATGGCAAGGCCGATCTGCTGCGCGAATTTGCCCTGCCCTTTCCGATCCGCGCCATATACGCCTATTTCGGTTTCCCGCATGAAGAGAGCCTTCTTTCAAATCTGGCGAGTTGGGCGATCCAGGTCGTCGCTGCACCGCAAGCCGACCCGGAAATCGCAAAAATCACGGTACCGCAATCCATGGTGGCCGGTCAGTCGATGTACGACACATTGCTCCCCATCGTTCAAGACTATCGCGCGCGCGGCGAAATGCGTGCCGACATCCTTGGCCATATGATGCAGGTTGAGCACGAAGGTGAACATTTTACGGATGAGGAAATCACGGCCTTCATCCGCATGCTGTTGCTGGCTGCTGGGGAAACAACCACGCGCAGCTTTGCCAACATGATGGTGCAGTTGCTGGAAAACCCGGATGTTTTGGACGAAGTCCGACAAGATCGCAAACTCATCCCCAAGGCGGTGATGGAAACCATGCGGCGCGACCCGACAGCGGGCGCAGTTGCGAGAATTGCAGCCCGGGACATGAAAATTGGTGACGTGGAAATCGCAAAAGGCACGGCAGTGCTCTGCTCGATCGCGGCTGCAAACCGGGATCCGGAAACATATCAAGATCCGGACCGCCTCTGGCTCAAACGCCCGATGCGCCCTCTGCTCAGCTTCGGCTTTGGTCCGCATATGTGCCTGGGCATGCACATGGCGCTGGCCGAACTGGAAGTCGCACTTGATGCCATATTGGACTTGCCAAACCTGCGTTTTGATCCCGCTTACCCGCACCCGGAAATAAAGGGACTGAACATGCGCGGGCCAGATGCTGTACATGTGCTCTGGGATTAAATATCCGAAATCTTCCCTGCCTAACATTTAACCAGCTTTGGAAAGGTACGCTGAAAGCATGAGTATCGTCGAATTCAGGGGATTTGCAGGAATCCGGCTCGAAGCTGAAGCCACAGGCTCAGAGGAGGATCCATCGATTCTCCTCATCCATGGCGGCGGACAGACACGCAGTGTCTGGACGGATATAGCGAAGGCACTGGAGAAGGCTGGACGCCATGTGATCAGCCTCGATCTGCGGGGTCATGGAGGCAGCGAATGGTCCCCCGACGGTCATTATGATTTTGATGCTTATGTCGAAGATTTGCGTGCCGTTCTGGCGCAAATGGCTACCCGCCCCGTCGTGGTTGCGGCCACGCTGGGAGGCTGGATTGCAACGATTGCTCTCGGCAAGGATGCTGCGACACTTGCAGCCGGATTGGTTCTGGTCGACATTCCTACCCACGTGGATAGCAAAACTGCTCGCACAATTGGCGAGCAGATGCGCGAGCGCGCTGCGCAATCAAAAGATGGGCCAGACTGGGACCCGCGGATGATAGATCGGCTGGAAGTGTCCGGCTTGACAAATCGATTGACCCAGGCCGCTCCCGGACTTGCTATTCCGGTATTGTCCGTGCGCGGCGCGCTCAACGCCATGGGTTCGGGTGCAGAAGCAGCATCTTTTGTTAATGCCATGCCCAATGCCGAATTTGTCGAGGTTGAAGATACAAACTTACTCGTAACCGAGGATAGAACCGAGACTTTCAACGCATTGCTACTGGATTTTCTGGAACGGCGCCAACCGCGTGCCGCGCCGGAATATCGCTCCGGTTCGGATGCCCGGACCCTACGCGATGCGCTTGGTTGTTTTGCTACCGGAGTCACTATCGTCACAGCCGTTGCAGCGGATGGTTCCCCTATTGGTCTGACGGCCAACAGCTTCACATCCGTCTCGCTTGATCCGCCATTGCTGCTCGTCTGTATCGCCAATAAGGCAGGCAGTGCGGCCAGACTGAAGGCCGCATCTCATTTTGCGGTAAACGTGCTTCAGATAGGCCAGCAACCGGCATCCGACCGATTCGCCGGCAGAAGCGAGGACCGTTTCGCCGATACCGACTGGCAAGCGGGAGAGACTGGTGTACCGGTGCTCAAGGGATCGCTAAGCAGCTTCGAATGCGAGCAAGATGCTATCCATGATGGCGGCGATCATTTCATTCTGGTCGGCCGCGTCATAAAGGCAAGCTTTGAACCACGGCGTGATCCACTGCTTTACTTCCGCGGCAAATATCGTCGCCTGCATTTCGCCTGACTGCTTCAAATCAACAGGGCGCTGGCCTCAACTCAGCCGGGCAAGTCACTGACTCTATGGTCAATGGCATATATGTGAAGATCGAACGACGCGGGATTACCGGTAGACTTTAAAGACAATCCGCTAACTGGCTTCAGGACCCGCATCGAGCCATTTGCCCAACCCGCACTTTCATCTACGAGCAAGAGTCATGATCAAGGGCTGGTGCCAGACATTCAAAACCACATCCTGAAACCTCAGAACTTTCACCGCGCTTAGCGCCACTCGGAGGTTATAGCGGTATCGTTGCACATGGCCGGAAAATGACGCTGGACCATCAGCTATAATATATAAACCTTGATACTTTTGGCACTGCGGCTGTTTTTCGCGGGTCTGCATTAAATTTATGGCATCTGATCAAACAGGTTGTCGTCAAGCCCACGTCCATTCCGAGCAGCGTCGAGCTACATGTGTCGCGAACAATCTGTGGCTGCCTGGCTCTTACAGCTCAGAAACCCATATGAGATAGGCTACGAAGCCAAGACCGAAAACAAAAATGCAAACGCGCGCCGATTATGATTTTCAAATTCGGGGCGTGATGCAGTGAACGGAGTCAGCCGACAGCGAGGCGGAACCCGAAAAATCAGCCGAGCGCATTCCAGCCGACATGTCTTTAGAATATTATTTCGTTTCGAATTCGCACAGCCCGTCGCAATAGGGATCAGTGCTAGAGTTAAGCATCGAGCTAATCCGGCTACACGAGACTTGAAGCAGATCGCGTTGAGCGGCAGCGAGCAATATACCCCAAATCCAGCAAACATTGCCTTAGACTTGCCCGCGCCTGTGCCTCAAACCGGCCCGACCATAAAAATTTGCCAAGATGATCCCGGTCAATCGGTTCGTCCGGGGCCGGACAAAGCATTGCTTTCCAACCTCGCCCTGCTCGCGATAAATGAAGTTCCCCAACATCCGATCCTTTCACGGAAGCAGCAAAGGGTTGAAAAATTGGACTTCTGTAAAATCGGCATGTTCGCAAGACAGTCTATCTGCTAGCCTGGCCGCACATCATGTCAAAGCACTCCGTTTATCCCCTGATATTTACCGATCTCGATGGGACTTTGCTGGATCACAACAGCTATTCCGCGAAACCTGCGGATCTGTTGATCAGGCAGATATCTGACTGTTCCATGGCCGACATCATTCCGATCACCAGCAAAACGAGCGCAGAATTGCGCTCGCTCCAGCAGCTAATTCCGATCGAGGAATCGATCTGCGTGACTGAAAATGGTTCGGTTATCCAGATCCCTGATGGTCGTCCTCTCGCAGGGAAGCCTGGTTCAGGCAGAATTATGACTGGCATAGTCTATTCCGACATTTTGGATCAGATCGACAGACTTCCTCAGAAGCTTCGCGAGCATATCAAAGGTTTTGCGGATATGTCCGCGGACGATGTCGCTCAGGCCACCGGACTCGCAATCGAAGATGCGAGATTGGCTAAGCAGAGAGAAGCGACGGAGCCGTTTCTTTGGTCCGGAGCGGACGAAGAACTGGCCGAGTTACAAGCACTCATGGCTGACACCAATATCCGGATTCAGCGTGGCGGTCGCTTTTATCACTTTACTGGAATCGCTACCAAAGAGAAGGCTATGGCCTATATTAAAAGCTCTTTTATCGAGCAAATGGCTGACTGCGAGATCATCTCGATTGCTCTGGGCGATGGGCCAAATGATCTGGCGATGATCGAGGCTGCGGATTTCGGTGTGATAATGCCCAATCCTGAAGGCGTGACGATAAAAAGCGGCAAATCACATGTACGAACGGCTCCGGCAGCCGGTCCACAGGGATGGGTTCTCGCAGTCCGGGAAATATTTGCCGAATTGGGTTTAAACCTGCCCGAAAGCTGATTAGGCAGGTATCTCAGAAACTGCAGGGACACCTATGGCTGATTTTCATCAAAATGGCATTATTTCCACTCTTCACAATTTGACAGACCGATCTACGGAATCGCTGGAAGCCGATTTAATGGGATATCGTTCCGCCAATCCAATGGCTTTGGTACTGCCAAGTCTGTTTTCCGAACTAGAGGGGCCAGCGCTCGAACATATAATCGATGAACTGTGTAAAGTGCCCTATCTGGATGATATCATCATTGGTCTTGATCGCGCCGACAAGGATCAGTTTAAATTTGCGAAAGATTATTTTTCTCGCTTGCCGCAGCGCCATCATATCTTGTGGAACAGTGGCCCGCGCCTGACGGCGCTCGATGAAGAATTGAAACTACATGGCCTGTCCCCGGCACAGCCGGGCAAAGGTCGAAATGTCTGGTTCTGCTTTGGTTATTTCCTTACCGCTACCGATGCTCAGGTCGTTGGTCTGCACGATTGCGATATATTGACCTATGATCGCTCATTGCTGGCCCGGTTAATGTATCCGGTCGCCAACCCGACCTTCCCCTATGTTTTCTCGAAAGGCTATTATGCGCGGACGACCGAGGAGAAATTTAACGGCCGTGTAGTGCGCCTACTTATCGGTCCGCTACTGGCAGCGCTCAAGAAAGTATGCGAGCCCAATGACTATATCACCTATTTGAACAGCTTTCGCTACGCTCTCGCGGGGGAGTTTGCGATGGGTCGGCAAGTTGTCAAAAATATGCGTATCCCCTCTGACTGGGGCCTTGAAATAGGCGTGCTTTCCGAAGTCTGGCGCAATCAATCAACGCAGGCAATTTGTCAGGTGGAGATTGCCGATAATTATGATCACAAACATCAAACGGTTTCGCATGACAATCCGGATGCCGGCCTGTCAAAGATGAGCATCGATATTACAAAATCGATATTCCGCAAGCTTGCCACCGACGGCCAGGTTTTCTCCGCTGAAACATTCCGTACGCTCAAGGCTACCTATTTCCGCATTGCGCTGGATCGAGTCGAAACATTCTACAACGACGCGGTAATGAATGGCCTGACGCTGGATCGGCACGAAGAAGAAACAACCGTGGAATTGTTCGCGCAAAATATCATCACGGCTGGGGACGTGTTTCTGGAATCTCCCCATGAGACTCCGTTCATGGCCAATTGGAACCGGATCAATAGCGCAATTCCCGATTTCACTGACCGCTTCAAGGAAGCCGTGCGTCTGGACAATGAAGACTAAGTCCGGCTCGGCGCCACATTGCTGATCCACACCGTCTGATAAGGTGACATGACAAAATCGCCTTCAATGTCGGTGATCAAATGCCCGGAAATCAGATCCCACCACGCATCACCAGCAATCAGGTTTATATCTGCCAATGAGATCATTTTTTCCTCTTTGGTCACGTTGGTGATGGCAAAGATGCTCTGCTTGCGCTCCCGGCTTTGCCGCCAGACACCGAATAGTCCCTCGGGAAGAGCCAGAGTGAATTGCACTGCATTGGGGTGAAAGGCCTGCTGTTTTTTGCGTAGTTCGACAAGAGTCAGGAAACGGCTGAATACCTTCGCTTCAATAGTTGCCGGATCGGCCAGTTTCGCACTGATCTCGTCATAGTCCAACTGACATCTGTTGATCGACCGATTGTGTCCGGTGAGGTTGACTTCCTCATATCCGTTGGGAGTCGCCAGCAGGCTGTGGATATAAATGGCAGGTATACCCTCCAGCGCCAGCATGATCGCCATGGCAGCCATGAAACGATCAATCTGATGCTCGTCCGGTCCGTCCAGCGTCCCCTGCATCGCTTCGAAAAAGGAGATATTCATCTCATAGGGTTTTTCAGTCCCTCCCGGACCGCGCCGCATCGATAGCCGTCCGCCAAAAGCCTGAATGGCTCCCAGCATCTGATCGACTTCACCCTGAGGCAAGGCGCCTTCGGTTGGACGCAGGCCAATCCCGTCATGGCTGGCGGTGAAATTGAGATAGGTACAGCCGGTCAGAGCGGGTGGATTGCTTCGGGTCAATCGTTTCAGATAGAGCGCATTGCCGGTCAGCAACGCATGTGTCAGCAACGGCGGCAAGGAAAAATTGTAGATGACATGCGCTTCATTCTGGTTGCCGAAATAGGTCAGGTTCTCGTGATTGGGGATGTTGGTTTCGGTAATGATGATCAGCGTTTCGGTGTGATGATCCATCAAGGTCCGTAACAGCCTGATGATCTCGTGCGTTTCGTCCAGGTTGATCGAGGATGTACCAATTTTCTTCCACAGGAACGCGACTGCATCGAGACGAAAAAGCCTTACGCCATGATCAATATAGGCGGCGATGATCTTGACAAATTCAATCAGTACCTCTGGATTGGTGAAGTCGAAATCGAGCTGGTCGGTGCTAAACGTACTCCATACAAACTTCTCTCCCGACACTGTCTGGAACGGTGTGAGCAGGGGATGTGCGCGAGGACGAACCACTTGCCCGAGATCGGCTGCAGGATCAGCGGTAAAATAATAATCCTTGCCCGGCGCTTCGTCGGACAAAAATTGCTGAAACCAGACTGATTTGCTCGAGCCGTGATTGATGACAAGATCACCCATCAGGCGATAGTCCCGGGCGATGGCTTCTATATCTGACCAGTCGCCTAAAGATTCATCAACCTGCAAATAGTCGATCACCCCGAAACCATCGTCCGAACTATAGGGAAAAAACGGCAGGATATGAACAGAGCCAATAGTCTGGCCAACATGCTGTTTCAAAAAACGGTGCAGGGTCTGGAGCGGGGGCTCGCCATCCGACCGCATCGTGCCACCATAGGTGATCATCGCGATATCGGTCTCGTCCCACAGATGCTTGTCGGCAATTTTCCTCCGTTTGATCATCTTGCTCTTGTCGGGCCAGAATAAATTGATGATGCGTTCCGACAGCACATCGCAATCATGCTCGGGATAGATTACCCCCAAATGCGCAGACAGACGTTGCAAAAGATGGTCGATAGTGGCGCGATCATTCATGATTAAGTATATCACTCCGAAAATCTTCTTGACCCCGAAGGAACAATCGGGCCCTTATTGTGCAGTGCATCAAACAACAAATCCCGACTCAATAAAAGCTTTTTTAAAGGAGCTTTACGAAAGCGCGCTGGCACCGGCTCTGCCAGAGAATGCGATGCGAGATCTGGATTGGCCAAAGGCTTCGGGAAAAACCTATTTATTGTCGGTCGGAAAAGCGGCGACACTGATGGCGGCTGCCATCCAGGATCGACTGCCGGCCCATATAGAGGGATTGGTTGTTACCCGGGCAGGATATGTTCAACCCGGTTTTACAGCCGGCGATCTGCAGATTTTCGAAGCGTCCCATCCGGTTCCCGATGCTACCGGAGCGGAAGCCGCGCAGACGGCATTGGCTGCAGCTGATGCACTCGGCAACGGCGATCTTCTGCTCGTCCTGATGTCGGGCGGTGCCAGCTCTCTGCTGCCGGCTCCAGCAAAAGGCCTGTCTTTGATCGACAAACAGGTAATCACTCGAGCCTTGCTTCACTCCGGCGCGCCAATCAGCGAAATGAATATCGTCCGCAAACATCTTTCGGCGATCAAGGGCGGGAATTTAGCTGCAAGAGCCTGGCCTGCAGCTACCCACATGATTGCAATTTCAGATATTCCGGGTGATGATATTACCATGATCGGATCGGGACCGACGGTTGCCGACCTTTCGACATGCGCCGACACGCTCGCCATCATCGAGAAATATAATATCACCCTGCCCTCTGCGGTCAAAGCCATGCTGGAAAACGGCCAACTGGAAACGCCAAAACCGAGCGACCCTGAAATGCAATATTCGACGGCCGAAATCTGTGCCCGCCCCGCGGATATGTGCGCGGCGGCAACAAAGGCAGTCCAATCACAAGGTTATGAAGTGCTCATGCTGGGCGACGCGCTAGAGGGTGACGCTCTCGAACTCGGCAGGGACCACGCTAGACAGGCGCTTGCGCTCAAGGCAGCAGGAAAAAAGGCCGCTCTCATTTCGGGTGGCGAGGCTACGGTCATGGTCCGCAATCGCGATGGCCGCGGTGGCCGCTGCAGCGCCTATCTGCTCGCTTGTGCTCTCACCCTCAATGGAGAATCCGACATTTGCGGACTTGCGGCTGATAGCGACGGGATTGACGGGTCGGAAGACAATGCCGGAGCCTTTCTCTGGCCCGGCGTAGTCGAAGCCATGGGTGGGGTCGAGCGAGCCAGTCTCCTGCTTGATGGCGACAATAGTTATATTGCGTTTGAAAAGGCTGAAAGCCTTTTGATGACCGGCCCATCTGGAACCAATGTCAATGATCTGAGAATATTGCTCGTGCGCTAATGCCGGATAGCCGACTTCTGAATCGAGCATACCTGCTATTTTTCTCGCGACACTGACCAGATCGCCCGGCCCTATTCGCTTCGCATCGAAATCAGGCGGACAATCTCGCCTCTTCAAATTTGCTATCCAACCAGACTGCCGTAAAAATGTCCGAGGCCACCGGTCGGGAGATGTACCAGCCCTGGCCAACATCGCACCCATATCGCGTCAGCAAATTCATACATGCCTGATCTTCAATGCCCTCCGCGACAATCTTGAACCCCAGGGCATGGGCCATTTTGATGGTCGACTTCACCATCACTCGGTTAGCATTGTCACTAATCATCGTTTTTACGAAGCTTTGGTCCAGCTTGATTTCACTAATTGGAAGGCGCTGCAAATAGCTCATCGTCGACTGGCCGGTACCATAGTCATCAATGGAAACCCTGATGCCGGTATTTTGGATAAGCTTCAGCGCAAATATGGACAGTTCAGGGTCAGCCAATGTGGCCGTTTCTGTTACCTCAAACACAATTTGTCCGTTGCTGATGCTCGCTTCCTCTACCATCGCAATAGCCTTTTCGACAAATCCGCTGTCGCCCAGGAGTTTAGCAGAAATATTGACCGAGCAGGTCAGTCCGGGACGCTGCACTTCCCAGTCGGTTAGATCGCTCAGTGCTTGCTGCAAAACGTAGAATGTCAGTTCATCAATCCGCCCAGCCTTTTCCAACATGGGAATGAATATTTCCGGGCTGATCATGCCTTGTTCGGGATGCTTCCAACGCACCAAAGCCTCGGCGCCGTCGAGCTGGTTTGCCGAGAGGTTCCATTTCGGCTGATAGACTACGCCAAGATTTCCTTCTTCGATAGCCTGATCCAGTTCGACCAGCAAATCATGCTTTTGGCCGACTGCCTCGTCACCTTCTTCGTCGTGCCACGTCCATTTTTTTCCAGCAGCGAAGGCCTGTTCAGACGCGATCTTGGATTTGTCCACCGACTCACTGCTTATCCCGAACGTTGCCGCAATTTTGATTCGCGTCTGCTCTGCCATCACCGGCGCCTGCAGCAACGCGGCCGCTGTATCGAAATGCCCGGAGATGTCAGCGGTATATTCTTCCTTCACTATCCATGCGACCATGTCTGAATCGAGGTGAAAAATGCGCTCGTCCTGGGCGAGGAAATTTAGACGACTGGCAAGGTTTTGAAAAAGATTCTGGCGCGATTCCCTGTTCGTCAAAACCAGCAATTCGCGGAAGTCTGCAAGCCGGGCGGTAGCAATAAACCTATCATGCTGCGTGGCAACGACCTTCAACAAGGCGGCCTCATTGGACAATCCGCTAATTTCATTGACATATTGGCTCGTTTTCAAAGCCGTGGAGGTTGTCAGGAATTTTTGCGAAAGAATATATACTGCGAGGAAGAAAAAGGCCGGAACATTGGAAAATGTGAACAAGCGCAAATATTCGACCAGAAACAGCAGTGCCACAAGCGCGAAGGCCGTGGCAAAGGCGATCCCGATTAGAGTGCGGGAAGACAGTCTTTTGTTGGCAGTACAGATCAGCAACAGCATAGCAGAAAGCAGCAGAGCCGGCATTTTGCCGAGATGCGGTAGATTGGTTCCATGAATCAAGGTTTCACTTGCCAAGGCCTGTATGATAACGCCCGGAATCACACCAAAACGGCTGGTAGGATAACGGTCCCCCAATTCTATTGCAGTGGCGCCGATCAATATCTTTTTGCCAAGCAACTCTGTCGAAAAGTCACTTGAACCTATAAGGTCGGCAAAACTGACGCGCGGAATCGTATCAGGGTCAATGGCTTGATCAATCGCAAAACTTTGGTCGATATTGCCTGACGTTTCCGCGATCATGCTGGCCAGGGAAGGTCGTGCTATACCTGCGGTCGTCGTACCATAGCTATACTGGTTTAATTGCCCATTTTTGTCAGGATGGACATTGACCGATGCCAGAAACGTATTTTCCCGCAGGATGGCAATCGGCAGACTTTCCACAAACTCGGTGTCTACATTCGATGCGCGCTGTCGCAATGTGGGAAGAATGACTGTGGCATCGGAGTCAGCTATGGCTCGGGAAAACAGCCGGTCCTGCGCATCGGTCTGGCGCGAGGAAAAATCGACGTCAAATGCGATTTGTGTCGCACCCGCGCTGTTCAACTTTTCGATGGCCTTGGCGTAATATTCGCGCGGCCATGGCCAGCCATTCAGAGCCTGCAGGGATTTGGCATCAATTTCGACGATCACCACGTGACCGGATGCCGGTTTTTCCAGAACGTTGGCGCGCAGATTTCCCAACCTCTGTTCGACGTCATTGCCGAAGTCGGCCGAGACCAGCGCAAGCCCACACATTAGCGCCAATATCCAGGGCAAGTAAGTAAGGCGAAACGCCATGGCCCTGATAGAGGAAAAAACAGTCTTCAATAAAATCTCCGCTCGTCACCTTGCGGTCGGGTTACCTGAGACCTGTCTATTTTGCGTTAATATCGATTATCGGCGTGCTCACAGCAAATCATGCTTTGGTGTCGGCATTTATTTTTCAACATTCCCGTTTCCGCCGCCTTTGCCATTCCCATTGCCGTTATTGCCATTGCCGTTGCCTCCGGCGTTGTTATCACCATCAATATTGGCACCGCCGTTACCATTACCGTTGCCATTATTGCCGTTACCGTTGCCGCCGCCATTGCTATCGCC
>TARA_R110000824_G_scaffold401712_1_pt1 | contig 54265 bp, 56 predicted proteins | sample TARA_R110000824 | Tara Oceans TARA_R110000824 (sample SAMEA4397747) | marine metagenome | biome: Polar Biome; feature: [MES] marine water layer (ENVO:01000295) within the mesopelagic zone...; material: water (ENVO:00002006), including particulate matter (ENVO:01000060) such...
TACTGGGTTAACTATAAAGCGGTGGCCAGTTTTACTTGACCACTACAGTTCGCATACTATCTAATTGTGAGAATACAATGCCGTACCGTTGGCAAAGCCATTAGTTTTAAAAATCTGCGAACCTTCACCACCTTTCCAATCATTTGTAAAGATATAAAGCTCATCTGTTCCCGGTTTGAAAGCCATGCTTGTTGACCTTAAATTGTGGCCTTCATCTCTTTTCGGTAAAAGAATTTGACCAATCGGTAGCCCATTTCTATTAAAAACCATTACTCGAGCTTGACCGTACATTGCAACGTAAACGTTTCCATCTACGTCCGTTCTCATAGAGTCAGGAGTGCCTGTGAAATGATAGGTGACAGCCGTACCAAAAGGTGCTATTTCGCCTGGACTTGCTAAGGTAACTCTATGCAGCCTACCTGCACTGAGTTCAGATATCCATACGACGTTTTCTTCAGCGTTTAATGCTACGCCGTTGCCAATTGAAAGATTTGGAAGCACGGGTGTAACCTCGCGGAAGTCTGGGCTAACATAAAGCATACCGCCGTCAGGATCCGAAGAATTTCCTCTAAAATCAGTGAAGTAAAACCCACCTTGCTTATCAAATACTAGGTCATCCGGCAGGTATTCATGAGACTCATCAATGATTACTTCCATATCAGTGCCATCTGGGTTTATTGAGAACACTGTTCCACCTGTCTCAAAATCACCAAGCCCTGCAATGAACAGTTTTCCATTATTATGAATTGCCAAACCAGCTGAAGAGTAGTCATTCTTTTCAAGTATTGTTGTTAACTCCATGTTAGGCGAAAGCTTAAAAACTCTCCCATCAAAAACTTCTACAAAGAATAGGTTACCTTCTTCATCAAATGCAGGCCCCTCAAGCTGAATGCCTTCCTCTGATACCTTGTACCAAGGCTCTGCCGTGACAGTTTGAAGATTTTGCTCAGAAGGAGGTATAGGGACATTCATTAATGCCTCTTTTTCTCCACCATAGCTTAATCCTCCGCTATCCTCTGCAAAGGCCACCCCGTATGCCATTATGGTGCTTGTCAATAGGGCGGTTAATAGAGTTTTGTTTTTTAAGTTATCCATATATAACTACCTCGTTATTTGTTTTTCCTTCTTCTTTATCTTCTTTAAAACTACATTCTTAAACCACCATCACACTCAATAATCCTGCCTGTGAAGTAGTCGTTTTCAACAATAAACGCCACGCTCTGGGCAATATTGTCCGCCTCTCCTAATCGCTTAAGCGGTACGGAGCCTGCAATTTTCTCGTACATATCAGGACGCATGGCGGCTGTCATGGGGGTGACGATAAACCCTGGTGCCACGGTGCCAGTGCGGATGCGGTATTTAGCCAGCTCTTTTGCCCACGTTACCGTCAGCGCATGAACCCCAGCTTTGGCCGCCGCGTAGTTGGTTTGGCCCATATTTCCGGCCCGGGAAATACTTGAGATATTCACGATGACTCCGCCCTTGCCGGATGCCACCATTTGGCTGGCGGCTTCGCGGCCACATAGAAAAACGCCAGTCAGGTTGACATCAATGACACGCTGCCACGCCTCTAACGACATGTGCTTGGCGACTACGCCGTCTTTCACTTTTAGTAACAACGCATCATCGGTAATACCGGCGTTATTGACACAACCCTCAACGAACCCTAATCGATCAGCAATATCAGCAAATGCTTCCGTTACCGACTGTTCATTGGCCACATCTAACGGGAATCCGTGGGCATTTATACCTTGTACTGAAAGCGCGGAGACCGCTTCATCCAGCGCTGATGCGTTTCTATCCAACAGCGCCAGTATTGCCCCTTGCTTGCCTAAGCGCTCGGCCATGGCATAGCCAAGCCCACTCGCGCCGCCTGTAATCGCAATGACTTTATTGGTTACATTCATCGTTGATTCCTGTGTGCTTAGAAGCCGACGTTGCTGGCGCCTTTTAGTTGCAGCATTTCACGCGCCTCGTCTGGGGTCGCTATCTCCAAGGAGAGGCCTTCGAGAATTTTACGCACCTTGGCCACCTGGCTAGCATTGCTCTCAGCGAGTTGGCCGGGCGAGAGCCATAGCGAGTCCTCAAGCCCGACCCGGACATGCCCACCCATCGCGGCGGACTGCGCAGCAATGCGCATCTGGCTGCTGCCTGCGCCCAGCACGGACCACTCGTAGCTATTGCCGAACAGCCGGTCAGAGGTGCGACGCATATGAATAACATCTTCGGGATGCGGCCCGATGCCACCCAGAATGCCAAACACGCTCTGCACGAAAACGCGTCCATCGATAAAGCCGCGATCCATCATATGGCGCAAGCTGTAGAGATGGCCGATGTCGTAGCACTCGCACTCAAAGCGGGTGCCATTCGCCGCGCCCAGCGTCATGGCTTTCTCGATATCGGTGAATGTATTCTTGAACACTAGGTCACGGCTGTTCTCAAGATGGGCTCTCTCCCATTCGTGCTGGAAGCTCTCGTAGCGGCTCAACATGGGAAACAGACCGAAGTTGATCGATCCCATGTTCATTGAGGCAAGCTCAGGCTTGAACTCCATGGCGGGTCGCATGCGCTCTTCCACGCTCATGTGCGGGCTGCCGCCAGTGGTGAGGTTAATAACTGCGTCGGTGCCGGATTTAATGCGGGGCAAAATGCGCTCAAAAACAGCGGGATCCTGGGTGGGCTTGCCGGTGCTCGGGTCGCGTGCGTGAAGGTGAATAATGGCAGCGCCCGCTTCGGCGGCGGCGATCCCCGCCTCGGCAATCTCTTCCGGCGTGACGGGTAGATGCGGTGACATAGACGGCGTATGAATGGCGCCGGTTAAGGCGCAGGTAATGATGACTTTGCGTTGGGTAGCCATGAAGGTGTCTCTAATAAGTATGATGATGCAAAAAGCGTAAAGCCGGTTAAATTGTCTCGACGTTGGCGCAGACACTCAGCGCCTGACCCGAGATGTTGGCGCCGCCGGGCGCGGACAAAAACAGCGCCATGGCAGCAATGTCCGTGGGCTCAACCATGCGCCGCATGGAAACATTCGAGAGGATCTCCTGCTCCATCTCGGTGTAGCTAATGCCTCGCTTCTCAGCCCGTGCGGTGATGACTTGCTCGATGCGAGGCCCACGCACGATACCGGGCAGAATGGCGTTGACCCTTACACTATCAGGGCCAAGTTCGTTAGCTAAGCTCTTGGTAAGGCCGACAATCGCCCATTTACTCGCTGAGTAAGGGGTGCGATAGGCTAAGCCTAGACGGCCAGCGACCGAGGCCATATTAATTAGCAGCCCCTGGCTCTCGCGCAGCAATGGAGTAGCTCGGTTAGCCACACGGTACTGGCCATTGAGATTGATATTGATCGTACGGTTCCAGCTCTCAGGATCGATATCTTCGATGCTAGCGGTGGGACCAGCGATGCCCGCATTGTTCACCACCACATCTAGTCCACTTAAATGAGCGGCATCCTCAAACAGCCGGTCGACATCGGCCTCTTGGCTGACATCAGCCTGGGTATAAGTGATGCCTTCGGGCAGTGCGGCTAGCGCCTGCTCATCGATATCGCAGACGTGAACACGTGCGCCTGCTTCTTGAAAGGCTTGGGCGATTGCCAAGCCGATGCCGTTGGCACCAGCGGTGATTAGGACTCTGAGCCCTGAACGGGGGATCAAGCTTTCGATAACTTTCATTGGCTATGACTCCATTGAGAAGTAGCGCTGGCCCTGCCGTAAACGCCAAGGCCGCACAGGGGGGTGAATTAATGATCCATCATCCAAGAGGGCAGGCCAGTCACCAACGACGGGAAGATTGACATGAGGATGCAGGCCAGCACGATTAGGATCACAAAAGGAATCACCGCCCGATAGAGATCGAGCATTTCGACCCCTGGCGGGGCGACGCCCTTGAGATAGAACAGTGCGTAACCAAAGGGTGGCGTTAGGAAGGAGGTCTGTAGCACTACGGCGACCATCACCACGAACCACAGTACATTCACGCCCATATCAGCCACGATGGGTAGCATGATCGGGAAGCACAGCAGCACGATGCCGGTCCAGTCGAGGAACATACCCAGAATGAAAACCAGCAATAGCATCAGGATTAGCGCACCCGTGGTGCCGCCCGGCATGGCCATGACCACCTCGTGAATGACCTGCATGCCGCCACCCCGGGAGAAAACGCCAGTGAACGCGGTGGCACCCACCAGTACCAACATCACCATGGTGGTGGTCTTACTGGCTTCGATCAGCGCGCGGTAGCAAGTTGCGGGCTTGCGGTCGCCGAAGATAATGAACAGCATAAAAGCGATAAAGACACCAATGGCCGAGGCCTCGGTAGCCGTCGCAATACCGGCGAACAACGACCCCAGTACCCCCAGGATCAATGCCATGGGCGGCAATACGTATTTGAATAGCATGCCCACAAGCTGTCGGGTGGAGACGTTGGCGCGCTCCTCGGCTGGCACCGGCGGGCCATAGCTTGGCTTGATATAGCAGATGATCAGCACATATAGGGCATACATCGCCCCGAGCATGACGCCTGGTATCAGGGCACCCGCGAACAGTGCTCCTACTGACACCGGCGAATAGCTGGCCATCAGGATTAGCATGATGCTGGGCGGAATCAAAATACCCAGGCAACCGCTAGCCATAATTACCCCAGTACTCAGTTCCTTGTTATAGGAATGCTTGAGCATGGGCACCAGCGCGATCATCCCCATCACGGCAATCGAAGCACCGACAATACCGGTGGTTGCCGCCAGCAGCACTGAAACGATGACCACCGTCAGCGCCAAACCGCCGCGTAAATTGGCCAGTAGCAGACGCATCGACTCGAACATTTTCTCGGTGACGCCCGAGTCGTTGAGGAAGCGCGCCATTAGCACGAAGAGAGGGATTGCCACCAGGACATAGTTATCCATGGCATTGCCATAGATGTTATTGATGATGGTGCTAAGTACGCGCTCGCCGGGGCCTAGAAAGGCGCCGATGACGGCAACACCGCCCAACACGAAAGCTAGCGGATGCCCCATAAACAGGCCAACTAAAAGTCCACTGAACATTATAAGCGTGAGAAGCTCAGGGCTCAGGTTCATACCGCTTTCTCCCGCAGTTGCTGGGTGGCGCGGATCACGATAGCGACGGCCTGGAGCAGAATAAGTACAGCGGCCATCATAATCACCCCTTTGATGGGGTAGACCGGGAGCGAGACCATGCCGTAGGTAGTTTCGCCACGTCTAAAGGAGCGCTCGAAGAACGCCCAGCCATAGGTGATCAGCAGCCAAATAAACGGCACAAAGAAGATCAGGTAGCCGAGAAGCTCAACAACAGCCTGTCTGCGACGCGATAGCAGGCGCTTGACGACGTCAACCTCGACATGGGCATGATGGCGTAACGCAAAGGCGGCCATGAGCATAAAGTGGGCACCGAACAGCATTTTGGTAACATCAAAGGCCCAGTCACTTGGGCGCCCGGCTACGAAGCGCATAGTGATGTCATAAATGACGATGATTGTAATGACAGCAAGTAGTGGAGCAATCAAGCGACCAAACCCTTCATTGAGGGCGTCGATGGCTCTGGCGATGGCATTCATGGATAGGGTCTCGAAAAACAGGCGGATGGCATTCATGAGACGCAAGAGCGTCTCGCCCGGCGAGAACGGGCCCCTCAGGGGCCCATCCTTCAACCGCTTACTGGTTCATGCAGGTTTCGAGTTCTTCCAGCGAGGGAAGGTTATCGGTGACCCGGCTCATATTGAACGGAGCGGAAATATCACGCCAAGTTGCGTAGTGCTCCATGTAGCTGATCATGGAGTGATACACTTTGGCGTGGTCCGGGTGTTCACAGGCCCCACGTACTATCACTTCGTTAGTGATGTCTTGGATACGCGCCAAATCTTCTTCAGAGAACTGATTGATGGTGATGCCAGCATCAATGAATTTTTGGGTAGCATCCGTCGACTGTCGTTCAGACCAAGCCAGCGACCATCCCATGGTGGCGTCGGCAGCCAGCTCTAGTTTTTTCTGAGTCTCTTCGGACAGTTCATCCCAGGCGTCTTGATTGATCATCACACCAAACACCGTGGCGGACTGGTGCCAACCTGGGGTCGCCCAATACTCTGCCACCTCGGCCAATCCGACACTGTAATCGATGCCCGGCGCAGAGAATTCAGCGGCATCAACTACCCCGCGCTCAATCGCCTGGTAGACCTCACCACCCGCAAGCGTCACCTGGGAGCCACCCAACTGCTCCATCACCCGCCCCTGGTCGCGACCAGCAATACGCAAACGCTTGCCTTCTAGGTCGGCAATGCTCTCGATCGGCGTACGCCCCATAAAGCCAGACTCGTTGTTTAAAACGCCATAAGGCAGGTAAACCATGCCAAACTGACCGTATATCTCCTGGTAAAGCTCGCGGCCACCCCACTGTTGAATCCAATTGAAGTAGTCCAAGGCATTAAATAGGCTGGTTGTCGTCGCCAGAGGTGAAAAGGCAGGGTTCAGGCCAGCCCAGTAGCCGGGCCAATCCCCAGAGGCCTCAATGCTGCCGGTTTCGGTGGCATCGAACACTTCGGTGCCGGGCATTAGAGTGCCTCCAGGATGAAACTCAATCTTCAGCTCATCGCCAGCGATATTATTGACCATATTAACCCAGTAACGATCAATTTTGACCGCGTCGATGTTCTCCGGCCAGGTAGAGGTCATCGTCCAGCTTTGCTGGTCTTGCGCATTAGCTTGAAGAGGAATGAAGGTCGCGCTGAGGGCGAAACCGGCGAGCATAAGGGCGTGATGATGTTTCATGCAGTTTTCCTTTCAATGACAGTCAGCTTTAAGCTGATTTTGTTGTAAAAATTCTTCGATATCTGTTCATTTCCAGCTTCCTTGTTCGCCATAAGTCTAATGGTAGACACCCTGACTTATAGGGATTTGGAAGCCTTATTGCGTGTGGCTACTCTACAAAGTTATTCTGGGAGCAAGGAAGGTCTAAATCGGTCTTCGTGAGGTCTTTTTCGGACACCCCGGCGAGAGTTAATCATGGCCAGTTTTCAGGCTAACTTACTGAACCAGAAGATATATGCTCCCTATAAAATTGCTGCTTTACTGGCCACAGTGGCTGAACAGGACATTTCGGCTGACCAGGTGCTAAGGGGGCTCGACTTGACTCAGGCAGCGCTTGTGGACCCAACCACGCTGGTGAGTATCAAACAATATGTTGACGCTTGCACAAATGTCATCGATGCTGGGGCCAACCATTCCACCCCCTTCGAGACGGCCACTAGGCTGCATTTGACCGCTTATGGGATGTACGGGTACGCCCTTCTCACCAGCCCCACCATGCGTGACTATTTCAATTTCGGGGTAAAATATCATCCCTTAGCGACCCCAACGCTATATATGACCTGGAGAGAAACGGAGGAGTCTGCGGTTTTCGAATTTAAAGAGACCTACTCATATATAAAAAGTATAAAAACGCGCAATTTCTTAATACAACAACAGATGGCTCAAAACATTACCCACATCCGTGACTCGGCTGGCTCAAGTTTATTTCCTATTAAAGCGTTACTATCTTACTCGGGTAAAGACGTTAAGCAGATGCATGAAAAATATTTGCTTTGTGACTGCCATTTCAATCAAGAAGTTAATGAAATTCATTACCCAAAATCAATACTTGAGCAATCCCCGCTATTAGGCAATCAGCTATCCATCAAACTACTCCAGGAGACCTGCAATCAACTGCTTGGCCGTACTAAGATGTCATCGGGGGTTGCTGGCGAGGTTTATCAAATACTGATGATGTCACCGAATAGCTTTCCTACCATGGAAGCCGTCGCCGATCTCCTCTGTATCACGACGCGCACATTGAGAAGAAAACTAAATACGGAGATGACAAGCTATAGAAATATACTAGACGATGCCCGTTGCACGTTAGCAACGGAGTACTTGCTAGTAACCAAAATGAGCACCGAAGACATAGCGGCAAGACTGGGATTTAGCGACAGTGCAAACTTTCGCAGAGCGTTTAGACGCTGGACAGGCAAAACGCCCCATCAGGCTCGCAAAGAGACACAACGTTAACCCTTAAGGGTAGGATTTAGTCACAGAGCGCATTTTCGTAGAGCTTTAAGGCGCTGGATTGGCAAGTCGCTATACCTGTTTAGAAAATTCACCTAGCTTATCCCTAATTCAACACATCATCACACACTAGCTTTTTGTTGCACACCATAACGTTCACCCTACCAGCGCGCTCATGCGTTACACTGTGCGCCTCACGATTAAGGAGGACACCGCGTGACCCTGTTACGACTCGAACAGCTGCAACTCGCCTACGGCACCCATGTACTACTCAATCGCGCCGACCTGACGGTTGAAAAAGGCGAGCGGCTGGCGCTGGTCGGGCGCAATGGCACCGGCAAGTCCACTCTGCTGAAGCTGGTAGCGGGGGATATCCTGCCCGACGATGGCTCCATTTGGCGCGCACCTGGTCTCAAGATCGGCGTGTTGGCTCAGGAATTACCCGAGTCATCTGGCTTGACCATTTTCGACATGGTCGCCCAAGGCCTGCCAGAAGCCGGAGAGCTGCTCTCCGAGTACGATCATCTTATCAATGATCCCGACCCCGATATGGATCGCATGGCGACCCTGCAAACGCGTCTGGAAGCCATTGATGGCTGGTCGTATCACCAACGTATCGATACGGTGCTCACGCGCTTAGGCTTGCCCCCTGAGGCTGAGATGAGCTCGCTCTCCGGTGGCTGGCGCCGTCGAGTAGCGCTGGCGCGCGCCCTGGTTGCCGAGCCCGATCTGCTGCTGCTCGATGAGCCTACCAACCACTTGGACTTAGACACCATTGCCTGGTTGGAAGAGCAACTGCTGGCGTTTAACGGCGCGGTGCTGCTGATTACCCACGATAGGGCGTTTCTTTCCAAGCTGGCCACCAATATTCTGGAGCTGGACCGTGGCCAGCTAGGGCGCTACCCCGGTAAGTACGAAGAGTATCAGGCCCGCAAGCAGCACGAGCTTGAAGTGGAAGCACGGGAGCACGCCGAGTTCGATAAAAAACTCGCTCAAGAGGAAGCCTGGATTCGTCAGGGCGTTAAAGCACGGCGTACCCGCAACGAAGGCCGGGTTCGTGCGCTGGAAGCGATGCGTAACGAGCGTAGCCAGCGCCGTGAGCGCCAGGGTAATGCCAACTTGACGGTGGATCGCGGCGAGCGCACCGGCAAGCGCGTAGTGGAGCTGCAAGGCGTCACCCAGCGCTTTGGCGATGACGTAATACTGCGTGATATTAACCTTGAAGTACTGCGCGGCGACCGTATCGGTTTCCTGGGACGCAACGGCGCGGGTAAGACAACCCTATTGAAAATCCTGCTGGGCGAGCTGGAACCCACTGAAGGCAAGGTGCAGATGGGCACCAATCTAAAAGTGGCCTATTTCGATCAGCTGCGTGCCGGTTTAGAGCTAGATAAAACCGTGTATGACAACGTTGCTCAGGGCAGTGATCGCGTCAGCGTGGGCGGTAAAGATCGCCATGTGATGAGTTACCTGCAGGACTTTCTGTTCACCCCTGAGCGGGTACGCCAACCGGTGAAAGCGCTCTCCGGTGGCGAGTCCAACCGCCTGCTGCTGGCCAAGTTGTTCACTCAGCCAGCGAACGTGCTGGTACTTGATGAGCCGACCAACGACCTCGACATGGAAACCCTGGAGTTGCTTGAAGAGCTGCTTCTCGATTTCGATGGCACGCTGCTGCTGGTTTCCCACGACCGAACCTTTATGGATAACGTGGTAACCAGCATGCTCGCCTTTGAAGGCGATGGGGTTGTGCGTGAATACGTGGGTGGCTACACCGACTGGATTCGCCAGGGCGGCAAGTTACCTCCAGCGCCTTGGGAAGGGGCGGCGCGTCAGCGCACTGAGCCCACCTCTGAAACACCTAAAAAGGTGACCGAAGCTCCGGCTGCCCCGGCTAAGAAAAGCGTTAAGCTCTCCTACAACTTGCAGCGTGAGTTAGATGCACTGCCCGCTGAAATAGAGCGCCTTGAGAGTGAAGTAGAGTCGCTAGAGAGCGAGATTGGTGACCCCGCGTTTTATCAGCAAGAAGCAGAGGCCGTTACGGCTAAACTGCACTCACTAGAAAAAGTGCAGAAAGCGCTAGAAGTGGCCATGGAGCGTTGGATGGAGCTGGAAGCGATGGCTGGCGGGGAATAAACGTAGCAACGATAAAAGGCGCCGAATGGGCGCCTTTTTCGTAGCGATATAAAGAAAGGGTTTACTCGTCGCTTTTCTCGCCTTTTTTGCCCACGCGTACCGCAAGAACATCGCACTGAGCACCGTGCAGCACGCCAGTAGAGGTTGAGCCTAGCAGTAACGCAAAACCATGACGACCGTGGGAGCCCACTACGATCAAGTCCACATCATGCTCTTCAGCAAACCGGTGGATTTCGGTATCGGGCATACCCACGACAACATGCTGGTCAGCCTCAGCAATATGCGGCGCGGCAATTTCGGCTAAGCGTTTTTTGGCATGTTCATCCAACTGGTCTTGGATGCTGGTCAAATCCATCGGTATATCACCACCATAGGCAAACCCAAGCGGTTCCAGGGTATGCATAATGGAGATTTTGGCTTGATCGTTGCGTGCTGCGATCGCAACGGCACGTTCCAGGATTTTGTGGGAATCTTTGGTTAAGTCAACGGCAACTAAAATGTGGTGATAGCTCATGGCATATCTCCTTAGCGTGGATAACACTAGTTCACAAAGAATAATGGAGACTCTTTGTTCAATGACCGTTACTTTAGATGGCGTGCCTTATTTTAACAATGATCCGTGTTTTAACCATGACGTGTATCAAAACAACGACCTGAGTCATGATGGTTAGAATAGCTTATACAGTGTGGCTCACGTTAAAGGAAATGTAGAGATGGAATGGCTAATTATTATAGCAATTTTGATGTTTGTCATCGCACCGGTGATGTGGCTAAAGCCCAGTCCACGCCAGAGGCGCCAGCAGACGCTGCGCACGCAAATTGCCAAGCAAGGCGTAACTATCAAACTGGAAAAACCACCGCTTCACCACTTTAAAGGGACGATGCCTGCCTACCGATGGCACTATCCTCAGACAGCACCTGGGCCGGATTTCCTTTTGGTCAGAGACAGCAATGCGAGTGAAGCTTTAGCACCGTATCATGCGGGCTGGCGGTGGCGCATAGCCCCGTTGCGACCGCTCCCAGAAGATGCCGAGATAGCATTAAAAGCGCTGCTTGAACGTTTGCCACAAGATGCGCTTGTGGTCCAATCAACAGCCTATTCGCTAACACTGTGGTGGTGGGAGTCGCAAACCGCTGAACGATTCACGACATATTTACCTGAGTTTAAGCAACTGATTGATACTCTTCAGGGCCATGTCGATCGGCCCAACGGTCAACCGCTCAAAGGGACAGAGCAGACTGCGCCAACCTCAAAGAACGATCATGAGGCTCGACCGTCTTGATCCCGGGCCTGAATTGCTAACCCGTTGGCTTCAATCACCGCCAGCCATTCATTGAGCTGTTCAAGGTTCTCCTCGCTCAAGCCTGCAAACATCTCCTTACGCGCCTGCTGGGCAACACTGTCGATTTTTTCCAACAACGGCATAGCAGCTGGCGTCAGATAGATACGTTTGCTACGGCGATCATTGTCACAGGCACGGCGTTCCACCAAACCTTGCTCTTCAAGCTGACCGAGAGTGCGCACCAAGGAAGGTGCCTCAACACCAATGGCGCGGGCAAGATCGCACTGTGGGTGCCCCTCGCCCATACGCCACAAGTGATAGAGCGTGACCCAACGCGTTTGCGTTAAGCCTAAGGGGGCAAGTCGTCGATCTAGAATTGAACGCCATAGATGCGGCAAGCGTGCGATACGAAAACCAATCGTTGAAGCCATAAGTAACTAGCTACCAATAAGTGTGAGTAAGCGAATTGTCATAAGCTGCGCCACTGAATGCAAGGCGATTAACAATTCAGTCATCCGGTTGCGCCTCTGCATCATTAGTGCGGCCCGGTACAAAGCGCCGTAAGTTCAATCCGCTTAAGCCACTGGCATGTATTTCTCCATCGGCTAGTGAAGCCTGCTGGCTATCCTCTGCCACCTCAAAGCGTATTAATCCTAAGCGCTGCCCAGTGCTTGTCATAATGTCGATGCGCCACTGCCCGGTTGGATCTTCTGGAAAGTTTTGTTTGTGACTCCATGCGCGGTATCCCTGCTCGCGTCCGCCATTGATGTTTAATTCCACTACGTCCATTGGCTCACCATTATGATGCCAAGCGTGGGTAATGGTTTCACTCAGTCCACGCGGTGCCCGTATAGCGGTATATACATAAAGGCCATTTTCGCTGATGGATTGAGGCGTTAGCGTCATTGAACCCTGAGGAAGGCGCCGCTCAACATCAAACCCAGGAGAGAGAGCACTGCTGGTCATCCATAGGCTGGCAGGAGGTACCCAAATGCGCCCTAGCCATGCGCCGTACGCTAACACCAACGTTAAGCCAAAAAAGGCGCACCAGCGCTTGAAAGAACTTTGCTTTAGTAGATGCCAAAAGCTAGGGAGGGCGACCACGACCGTGATCCCGAGCGCTAAGAGTAAACTTTGCCCGGTGGTGAGGTGTACCATGATCGGTAACGTCACGAGCAATACGAGAAACACACACATGGCGTGAAATAAGAAGTAAAGGCTACGCCATCGTTCGGAAATTTTAAAATAGATGGGATCGATGATAGATAGTAGCGCCATCACACCCACAAGCAGTGCAAACAGCGTTTGGCCGCTATTCCACACGGTGGTGACTAAAATAAACGGCAGCGTGAAAAAAAGCGTTTCCTGGTGAATCATCTGGGCAATAAACGTCGCTACGCCTCTTGGTGGCGTTGGGTGGCCACGACGTTTTAACCAGCGGCTGATTAAACCTTCGGAAAGCAGTAGCGTCCAGGCGAACAAAAGCCCTAGCGCGAGGGCAGCTCCCAGCCACTGTTGACGATCGACCAGAAAGAAACTGCCTAAACCGGCCGAAAATGCCATGGGGGGCCATAGCCAGCTCCATGGCTTTAGTCGCTCGACAATGCTTTCTATATGCCGCTGAACGGTGGCAATGCGGGATGGCGTGAGCAGTGCGCCCATAGACAGTTAACCTGCAAAATAATTGGAAGCGTGATCCTAGCAGCATGAACGCCCGCAGGGGAGTGCTGGTCTCAGTAGATGGATAAATTAGCCAAAAGTCAGGGCTTGACGAACACAGGCAACTCAACCAAGCTAAAGCAATCAAACGGCCGTATGAAATCGATTGGGTTGTGTTGACCGTATATTTCTATTGGCCGAATAAAAGTGTGGCGGGTTCCTTTTATGGAACCAACCCGAATTGTGGAGAGAGCGCGGATGATCTACCAAGGCAACGCCATCACGGTGACACGTCGTGACACCCCGAGTGGCAATGACATCGCTATGCTCACTTTCGATCTGAAAGGTGAGTCCGTCAACAAGCTCTCCAGCGCTGTGGTGACAGAGCTGGGTGAAGCTGTCAAAGCAATCCAAGCTGAAAATAGTTTAAAAGGCTTATTGATTGCTAGTGGTAAAGAAGTGTTTATCGTCGGTGCAGATATTACTGAGTTTCACAACCTCTTTGATAAAGGTGAAGAGTACCTGGTTGAGATGAATCTCAAGGTACACGATATTTTCAACGCCATCGAAGACCTGCCTTTCCCCACCGTTACCGCGATTAATGGGTTGGCCCTAGGGGGCGGCTGTGAAGTATTGCTAACCACCGATTTTCGCGTGATGAGCGAAAAAGCCAAGATTGGACTGCCGGAAACCAAACTCGGCATTCTGCCCGGTTGGGGCGGTTGTGTGCGTCTCCCCCGTATTATCGGCGCTGATAACGCTATCGAATGGATTGCTGGTGGCACGGAAAACCGCGCTGATGCTGCTCTGAAGATGAGCGCTGTGGATGCCGTGGTCAGCGCCGAGCAGTTGGAAGATGCCGCGCTGGATATCCTTGATCGCGCCAATGCCGGTGAGCTGGACTATCAGGCGCGTCGTGCTGAAAAGACCAGCCCGCTGAAGCTCAACCCGATTGAGCAGATGATGGCGTTTGAAACCGCCAAAGGCTATGTCGCTGGTAAGGCTGGGCCGCACTATCCCGCGCCGGTTGAAGCGATCAAAGTGATACAGAAAGGCGCTGGTGAAGAGCGCGGCCGTGCCCAGGCAATTGAAGCCAAAGCGTTCGCCAAGCTAGCGCTAAGCAGCGTAGCGTTCAACCTGGTCGGCCTGTTCCTCAATGATCAAGTGGTCAAAAAGAAGGCCAGCAACTACGAGAAGCAAGCTCAGCCGGTGAAGCAAACGGCGGTGCTGGGTGCTGGCATAATGGGTGGCGGTATCGCGTATCAGAGTGCCTCTAAAGGCACGCCGATCCTGATGAAAGACATTAAGGACGACGCGATAGAGTTAGGTCTGAAAGAAGCCCGTAAACTGTTTGCCAAGCAGGTAGAGCGTAAGAAGCTGACTACCGAGCAAATGGCTGAAAAGCTCACCAACATCCGCCCGACGCTCTCTTACGGTGATTTTGGTAACGTTGACCTTGTTGTCGAAGCCGTTGTTGAGAATCCCAAGGTCAAAGACGCCGTACTTACCGAAGTGGAAGGCGTGGTGGGCGAGAACACTATTCTCACCTCCAATACCTCAACCATCTCGATCAACCGTTTGGCGCAAAACCTAAAGCGGCCGGAAAACTTTTGCGGTATGCACTTCTTTAACCCTGTGCACCGCATGCCGCTGGTGGAAGTTATCCGTGGTGAGAAAACCTCTGATGCTGCGGTTGCCGCTACTGTGGCCTATGCACGGGCAATGGGTAAAACGCCGATTGTGGTTAACGACTGTCCAGGCTTCTTGGTAAACCGTGTGCTGTTCCCCTACTTTGGTGGCTTTAGCTTCCTGGTTGAGCAGGGCGCTGACTTCCAGCGCGTTGATAAAGTGATGGAGAAGTTTGGCTGGCCCATGGGCCCGGCCTACTTGCTGGATGTGGTCGGTTTAGACACTGCCGTTCATGCCAATGACGTCATGGCCGAAGGCTTCCCTGATCGTATGGCCCGCGATGGTAAAACCGCCATTCAGGTCATGTACGACAATGACCGTTTAGGTCAGAAGAACGACAAGGGTTTTTATGCCTACGAAGAGGACAAGAAGGGTAAGCCGAAGAAAGTGATCGACGAAGCGGCTTACGCCTTGGTCAAAGAGGTGGTGAAGGAGCATAAAGAGTTTTCCGACGAAGACATCATCGCTCGCATGATGGTGCCGCTCTGCTTGGAAACCGTACGCTGTTTGGAAGATGGCATTGTCGCGACGTCGGCTGAAGCCGATATGGCGCTGATCTATGGCATCGGCTTCCCGCCATTCCGCGGTGGCGCTCTGCGCTACATCGATGCGATGGGCGTGGCTGAGTTTGTGAAACTTGCGGAAAGGCTAGCCGAAGAGCTGGGGCCGCTATACGCGCCCACCGATAAGCTGCGTCAGATGGCTCAAAATGGCGAGTTATTCTATTCCAGCAATAAGACTGACAACCAAGCCTAACCACCACGCATAGGAGATAAGAGATGAGTTTGAGTCCGAGAGATATTGTGGTGGTTGACGGTGTCCGTACCGCCATGGCGAAAGCCAAGAATGGTGCTTTTCGTAACGTTCGCGCTGAGAACCTCTCCGCTGCGGCCATGCAGGCACTATTTACTCGTAACCCAAACCTAGACCCGTCGGAAGTTGATGACGTGATCTGGGGCTGTGTGAATCAGACGCTTGAGCAATCAATGAATATTGCTCGCAACGCGGCGATTATGACCGGTATTCCCCGTTCGGTACCTGCGCAAACGGTCAACCGTTTGTGCGGTTCTTCGATGACGGCGTTGCATATCGCGGCGGCCAATATCAAAGCGGGCATGGGTGATTTCTTTATCATCGGTGGCGTGGAGCATATGGAGCACGTACCCATGGCTCACGGCGTTGACGTCAACCCTGCAGCCAGCAAATACGCGGCCAAAGCGGCGATGATGATGGGCTTGACCGCTGAACTGTTGGGCAAAATGCACGGCGTTTCCCGAGAAGAGCAGGACAAGTTTGGCGTGCGTTCCCACCAGCGCGCTCAAGCGGCGATGGAGAAGGGCTACTTCGATAATGAAATTATCGGTGTTGAAGGCCACGATCAGCGCGGCTTCAGGGTGATGGTTCAGCGCGATGAGGTGATTCGCCCCGACTCTACCCTGGAGTCTATGGCGAGCCTCAAGCCGGTATTTGATCCGCGCAACGGTACCGTGACTGCGGGTACGTCCTCGGCGCTTTCTGTTGGCGCCTCGGCAATGGCAGTGATGAGCTACGAGCGCGCTCAAGCACTGGGCTTAGAGCCTATCGCGCGAGTGCTTTCGACCGGCGTGGCAGGTTGCGATGCCTCCATCATGGGCTATGGTCCAGTACCTGCGTCCAAGAAAGCGCTTAAAGCCGCTGGCCTGTCAGCCGCGGATATTCAAACCGTTGAGCTCAACGAAGCTTTCGCCGCTCAGGGTATCCCAGTGTTGAAAGATTTAGGCTTCCTGGATGCGCTGGACGATAAGGTTAATCTCAACGGTGGTGCCATTGCCCTTGGGCACCCGCTGGGCTGCTCGGGCTCGCGTATCTGCACCACGCTGTTGAACGTAATGCAGCAGCGCGATACCACCCTGGGCTTGGCGACCATGTGTATCGGCATGGGGCAGGGCGTTGCAACGGTGTTTGAACGACTGAAATAACCATAGCGCTTAGGTACTTAAACGGCATCCTTCGAGGTGCCGTTTTTATTTGTCAGGTTTTTGTTCAGAAAAGCACTATTCAGGTTCAGATTGAAAAGCCGTGCGGTGAAAATCCGCTGCGGCTTGTACTTCCGCAATACCGCAGGTATCGGGTACCGGTACTGTGTTGCCCGCCAGAACCGCGAGCACCGCCCTTGTACCGTTGGCCAGTGACTCAAGGTTGTAGCCGCCCTCTAATACGAATACCAATCGGCCCGCGCAGTGCTGTTCTGCCAACTGTTGCATAAAGCCGGTTAGCGCGCCAAATCCTTCGTAGGAGACGTTGAGCGCCAAGTCATGCCAGTGGGGGTCAAAGCCTGCTGATACTAAAATGATATCAGGTTTAAACCAGGCAGCTGCTGGTGCCAGGATGTCGCGAAAGGCTTTCAAATACGCTTCATCACCGGCGCCAGCAGGTAGCGGTACGTTGATGGTGGTGCCTTCCCCCAAACCGGCGCCTACTTCTTCCAGGTGGCCAGAACCGGGGTAGAAGGGGGCGGCGCGGTGAATATCAAAAAACATCACGTCGGGCTCTGCCCAGAAAATATCCTGAGTACCATTGCCGTGGTGGGCGTCCCAATCAACAATGAGCACTCTTTCGCAACCTAGCGCGCTGCGGGCATGGGCTGCCGCCACAGCTACATTGTTAAACAAGCAAAAGCCGCGGGCGCGAACGGGTTCTGCGTGGTGCCCTGGCGGGCGCACAAGAGCAAAGGCGCTTTTAGTGCGTTTTTCCATCACTGCTTCCACTGCGGCAATAGCCGTTCCAGCGGCGACTTCAGCGGCATCAACGCTACCCGGTGAAACCGCGGTGGTGTCCACATCCAGCCAGGCATTTTTACCGCGCAGGCTGAAAATGTCGCTTAGATAGGAAGTAGTATGCACACGCGCTAACTGCTCATGGGTAGCCGCTTTACCCCCTTCAATTTTTAAACCTTCAATGGGGGCTCTCTCAAGCAGCTGTTGAATAGCGGTTAATCGCCCAGGGTGCTCAGGATATTTCCAAGGCACAGGTAAGCCAGCAAGCAGATGGCGAATACGCTTATCGATTCGCTGAGGTAGAAAATCGGCATCAATGTTGGGTTCGTGAGCGAGTACGCGATCATCATAAAAGGCAATGACGTTGTGCATAATGGCTACCTAAGAATCGTGCGTTGATTACTCTCAATCGCACTGAATGCACGAAGTGCTTACCTGCAGTAAGGCAGGCTGCACGTGGTTATACAATGCCGCTTTCAACACTAAATGCTAAGGTCATGCTAATTTCTTCTACTTGATCTGCAAACGTTGGCTGCCATTCACCGCGTAAAATGAGGGGGGGCTGTACCCAGCGCCAGCGTAAGCCAGTCACGATGCTTTCCACTGCGCGCTGAGTGCCCGTGCCGTCATGGCCAGCACGGATATAGAGCGCACAGGGCAATCCTTGCTTTTTTTCTAGAACAGAATAGTAGGTGCGGTCAAAGAAATCTTTTAGCGCGCCACTCATATAGCCCAGATTCTCCGTGGTACCGAGCAAGATGGCATCGCAGGCTAGTACATCCTCTGGGCCTGCCTCTAAAGGCGCTTTCACTACACACTGCACCTGCTCAAGATCAGGATGACTAGCGCCCCGCGCGGCCGCTTCGCGCAGAAGGCGGGTGTTCGCCGACGGGGCATGAGCAATCACTAACAGTTGTTTACTAAATTCATTACTCAATTCAGCATTCATAGCAAAGACCTAATTGAAACGTGGGGCAGCAAGGGGTTGCGCCACATATTGAAAATGCCACACTGCTTAAGAGTCTTAAAGTTGAGAAGCAATATGTCCAGTAAGACATTGATCAATGTCTATTACGATGCCCAGTGCCCTCTTTGTCGACAAGAGCGTCGGCGCTATGAGCGCTGGTCGGGTCGCCATGCAAAAGATATCGGTTGGCTTGACGTAAGCGAAAATGAGCAAGCTCTATGTGCAAAGGGTGTTGACCCTGCAGTAGCGCTACGCTCTCTGCATGTCGAAACCGAGCAAGGTCAATTAATAGAAGGTATTGACGCCTACCGTTTGTTGATGAAGCGTGTTCCGTTACTGGTCCCGGTCGCTTGGCTGATTGGCTTGCCTGGGATTAAACCAGCACTGCGAACCCTTTATGATGTGTGGGTAAAGCGTCGCCTACAGAAACAGGGCCGGTGGCCTCTCTAATGTCTAGCAAAGGAAGCCTGACAATGCAGCGAAGTGCGCTATATCTAAGGGTGGTAGGGGTAGGTGTAAGCTTATTGCTCGCGGGCTGTGCCGGTGGACAGCATCCTTCGCCCACCCCTAGCCAGACAGCGGCTGATGCCAGCCCGCAACCCGCGCCTGCCGCCACGACAGCGCCGGAGGCCGCCACGGCGAGTGACTGGGTGCCGCCGCTATTTATCAGTCCCGAAGAGGAAGCGTCCTACTATGTTAGCCGTTTGGCAGATCGGCGTTTTGTGACCAGCTACGGTGATCGTGACAACCGTCGTCCCTGGTACATTGCCGCTGAGCAATTAGGCGAAATAGGGCTTCCTGCTGTTCCACTGCTGTTTGCTCGGTTGAACACCAGCGATGCGTATGAACAAATGCTGGTTCTCTACGCGCTTCAGCTAGCCACTCAAGATCCTCAGCTAATGGTTCGAACAGGTGGCGATTACGTTCAGTTAGGGGTAGTACTTGACCCCACACATAATGCTGAGAATGTGGCGTCTGCTCAGCAGTGGTGGCAGCAACACGCTGAGCAGGTGACCCGCTGATTAATAGCCTTCACACTCAGCAGCGGCTCATCAGATAAATCAAGGCATCAGATAAATCAAGGCATCAGATAAACCAAGGCCCATCAGATAGACCGAGGAGAAAAACATGGCATTTGCACTTTCATCAATGCTGGTTACCAGCCCAGCGTTTGCTGATCATCAAGCGATTCCTTCCAAGCACACTGGTGAGGGGGAAAATGTTTCGCCTGCCCTAGCTTGGAAAGATGCCCCTGAGGGAACCCAGGGTTTCGCTGTTATCTGTCACGATCCAGATGCTCCTTTGGTCAAGGATGGCAGCTACGGCTTTGTACATTGGGTGCTCTATAACTTGCCCGCTGATACCCATGAGTTAACTGAAAAGAGTGTTGTGGGCACTGCTGGCGCCAATGATAAAGGCGAAGTTGGTTACTTTGGTCCGATGCCCCCTGAAGGGCATGGTAAACATCTTTACTATTTCTGGGTGTTGGCGCTGGACCATCAAACCTCGCTGCCTGAAGGACTAACGCTTGCCGAGCTACTCAAAGAAATAGAGCCTAATCTGCTAGGCATGAATCGTTTGGTAGGCACGTATCAGCGTGATTGATCGCATCCGCAAAAGTAGACAAGCGGAATAATCCGTGTAGGCTCCATCGCTTTCTTAGACCTTGAACCAGACTTTTCTTTTAGCCAAGCGATGGAGCCTTCCTATGAGTGATCTGCCTAACTGTCCTGCCTGCGCTTCCGAATTTAGCTACGATGATGGGCTTCAATACGTTTGCCCAGAGTGTGGCCACGAGTGGTCAAAGGTAGCAGAGGAGAGCGCTGAAGAAGCTTCAGGCGTGCGCGATGCTAACGGCAACATGTTGGTCGACGGCGATAGTGTCACGGTGATCAAGGATTTGAAGGTTAAAGGTAGTTCACTGGTGGTCAAAGTAGGCACCAAAGTGAAGAGTATCCGGTTGGTGGGCGGCGATCACGATATCGACTGTAAAATAGACGGCATCGGCCCGATGAAGCTTAAATCTGAATTTGTTAAGAAAGCCTAGTGTTAAGCCAGGCAGTCAAAAAAATAGCCCTCTGATGTCAGGGGGCTATTGATTTATCAGCCCTCGACTTTTACGCAGTAGTATTAATTTGCGTACCGACGCTTCCACTTGTGGCCAGCTGTGGCGCCTGGGCAACGCTGTCCATTAGCGCAGTAATATGCGCTGCTTGTCCGTCTAACGCCTCTTTAAAAACGTTAAACTGGGCCTGCTGGACTACTTGCACCTGCTGCATCGCCATTGAGGCGCTGACCATATTGTTGACTGCTGAATCCATCTTTTAATCCTCGAATAGCAAGCCGCCATCCAGAGCGATGGCACTCAATACTCAATCGAAATTACCAGACGCTGTTCATACATGCAAAGCGATAGCCAGCAGCAGTATAAAGCTAATAGCTTTTTTAAATGATAATGATTGTTGTTTTTGATGCGATTGGCGTCGATCGTGCTGTTATTTTGCTCAAATTGCTAACCATTTAGCTCAAGGGCTTCACATCAAATTTATACAGGACTAAAATGGTACTCAATTGACGCAGGTGACCATTGGTGGCCGTGCACTCAGTACATAAAAGGGGAGTCGATATGCTCAAGCTTTCTCGGCTGACAGACTATGCCGCTGTAGTGATGGCACAAATTGCCCGTCACTCCCAAGCATCACATGCAGCGGCCGACTTGGCTGAGGCTGTGCAGCTGCCACACCCCACAGTAAGTAAAACACTTAAAATGTTGGCACGTGCGGGACTGTTGGTTTCCCAGCGTGGTGCGCAAGGCGGTTATCGCTTGGCGCGGCCAGCATCACAGATTACGGCAGCTGACATTATTGCGGCGATTGAAGGCCCTGTTGCCATGACCGAGTGTAGCCAAGCGGAAGGCGATTGCGAGCTTGTGGCTACCTGTGGTGTGGCTGACAACTGGCAGCGGGTTTCATTGGCGATGCGAACGCTGCTTGAAAGCGTGACCTTAGCGCATTTAGCCGATACAGCACCCATAAAATTGCCGGTGCAACTGCCTATTCAAACGATCAGCCTGTCGGCGGCGTCGGCCTAAGCGCGGCGCAAGCACAGCAGGCCTACTTTATTATTAAAGGCGATAATCTCGCCACCCAACTGCCCGGAGGGTATCACCATGGCAAGCGAAGAAATGGAACAGTTGGTTCGTCGCGAATACAAAGACGGCTTCGTAACCGATATTGAAAGCGACACCCTGCCACCTGGCCTGGATGAAAACACCATCGCCTTTATTTCCAAGAAAAAGGGCGAACCCGAGTGGATGCTGGAGTGGCGCTTGGATGCCTATCGTCAGTGGTTGAAGATGGAAGCGCCATCCTGGGCGCATCTCGATTACCCACCGATCGATTACCAGTCGATCTCCTATTTCAGTGCGCCCAAGCGCCCGGAAGACCGCCCCCAGAGCCTGGATGAAGTCGATCCCAAGCTGCTGGAGACCTACGAGAAGCTGGGTATTCCGCTGCATGAACGTGCCGCGCTGGCTGGCGTTGCCGTTGATGCAGTATTTGACTCCGTGTCGGTAGCCACCACTTTCAAAAAGCAGCTTGGTGAAGCAGGGGTTATCTTCTGCTCCATCTCTGAAGCTATCCGCGACTATCCGGAACTGATCAAGCAGTATTTGGGCACCGTGGTGCCGGTGGCGGATAACTACTTCGCGGCGCTCAACTCAGCGGTCTTCACCGATGGCTCTTTCGTATTCGTGCCGGAAGGCGTGACTTGCCCGATGGAGCTGTCTACCTACTTCCGCATTAACGCGGCCAATACCGGCCAGTTTGAGCGCACGTTGATTATTTGCGAAAGCCGCGCCCAGGTTTCCTACCTGGAAGGCTGTACCGCGCCGATGCGTGACGAAAACCAGCTGCACGCTGCAGTCGTTGAGCTGGTCGCTCTGGACGATGCCTACATCAAGTACTCCACCGTGCAGAACTGGTATCCCGGTGATGAGAATGGCAAGGGCGGTATCTACAACTTCGTTACTAAGCGTGGCGACTGCCGTGGCGACCGTTCACGGATTAGCTGGACTCAAGTTGAAACTGGCTCGGCGATTACCTGGAAATACCCTTCCTGCGTACTGCGCGGCAAGGACAGTATTGGTGAGTTCTACTCCGTTGCGGTCACGAACGGACGCCAGCAGGCCGACACCGGCACCAAAATGATTCACATTGGCGAAGGCACCCGTTCCTATATCGTGGCTAAAGGTATCTCCGCCGGTCGCAGTGATCAGTCCTATCGCGGCTTGGTGAAAATCGGCCCGCGTGCCAAAGGAGCTCGCAACTTTACTCAGTGCGATTCGCTGTTGATTGGCGATAAGTGCGGTGCGCATACCTTCCCTTATCAGGAAATTGGCAACAGCACGGCGACTATCGAACACGAAGCGACCACGTCCAAAATCGGTGAAGATCAGCTGTTTTACTGTCAGAGCCGCGGTATCTCGGAAGAAGACGCGGTCAGCATGATTGTGAATGGCTTCTGTAAAGACGTCTTCCAAGAGCTGCCGATGGAGTTTGCCGTAGAAGCCGAAGCGCTGCTCAATGTCACCCTGGAAGGCGCGGTAGGTTAATCCCTAGCCCTTCAGTCACTCATTTTATTAGTGTCGCCGTAGCGACTCGCCAGAATTAGAAGGTAATCAATATGTTGCAAGTAAATGATTTACACGTCACCGTCGAAGGCAATGAAATCCTGAAAGGCCTCACCCTGACTATCAACGCGGGTGAAGTGCACGCCATCATGGGGCCGAACGGCGCGGGTAAATCGACGCTATCGGCGGTTATCGCTGGTAAAGATGGCTACGAAGTCACCCAGGGCACCATTACCTTTGAAGGCAAAGACGTGCTCGAAATGGAAATAGAAGAACGCGCCCAGGCGGGCCTGCTGCTGGGTTTTCAGTATCCGGTCGAAATCCCGGGTGTTAAAAACATCTACCTACTGAAGTCGGCGCTTAATGCCCAGCGCGTAGCGCGTGGCGAGGGCGAAATGCCAGCGCCGGAGTTTATGAAGCTGGTGAAAGAGAAGCTTGGTTACATGAAAATGGACGCCAGCTTCCTACAGCGCGCCGTTAACGAAGGCTTCTCTGGCGGTGAGAAAAAGCGTAACGAGATTTTGCAAATGCTGGTGCTTCAGCCGAAGCTTGCGATGCTCGACGAAATCGACTCTGGACTGGATATCGACGCCATGAAAGTGGTCGCCGATGGTGTCAACAGCCTGCGCGCTGAAGACCGTGCCATTCTGCTGGTGACTCACTACCAGCGCCTGCTGGATTACATCGTGCCTGATCAGGTTCACGTTCTGGTCGATGGCCGTATCGTTAAAACCGGCGACGCCGAACTCGCTAAGCAGCTGGAAGCCAATGGGTACGAAGGTATCGAGGAGTCTGTGGCATGAGCGATACGCAAACCTTTTTAGATACACTCAAAGCGCGCAGCCCGCACTATCAGGCGGAGCCCACGTGGATTGCTGCACGTCGTCAGGCGGGAGCAGCCCGCTTTGAAGCGCTGGGTTTTCCGACTCGGCGTGATGAAGAGTGGAAATACACCGACGTGCGCTCAATTGCTCAAGGCAACTTTGCGCTCGCCGACAACGCCGAGTTCTCTCAGGCCAGTGCCGCGGCGCTGACGCTGCCCATCGATGCTTACCGCCTGACCTTCGTGGATGGTGTTTTCTCGTCGGCGCTCTCGGATGTGGACTCGCTGCCGTCAAGCGTCCAGGTGTTACCACTTTCCAAGGCGCTGGCGGAGAACCACGAAGCAGTTGGTGGCCCGCTGGGTCGCTTAACCGGAGTGGATTTCTCACCGTTTGCGGCGCTGAATACGGCATTTATGGAAGAGGGCGCTGTGGTGCGCATTGCACCGGGAACGGTCGTTGAGAAACCTATCCTGCTGCAGTTTCTGTCCCGCGCTGGCCAGCCGGTGATGTGTCACCCGCGCGTACTGGTGGAAGCGGGTAGCCGCAGCGAAGCCACGTTGATTGAACACTACACCGGCGAAAGCGAAGCGGCCAACTTCACCAACGTCGTGGGTGAACTGATGCTTGATCGTGGGGCGATCCTTGCTCACTACAAGCTACAAGAAGCACCATTGGGTGATATGCATGTGGCGAGCATTCATGTCGAGCAGGGCCGCGATACACGCTATACCTCGTACAACCTGAGCCTGGGCGGCGCACTGGTGCGTAACGACTTGATCAGTGATTTGAACGGCCAGGGCGCGGAAACCAACTTCCTGGGCCTGTTCTTTGGTCAAGGTCGCCAGCACGTCGATAACCACACCAAGGTCAACCACAATGCGCCGCTGACGTTCTCTAATGAGAACTACAAAGGCATTCTGGATGACCGCGCTCACGGCGTGTTTAACGGCAAGGTCTACGTCAAGCGCGACAGCCAGAAAATTGAAGGGTTTCAGAGCAATCAAAACCTGCTGCTGTCGGATCGTGCCCACATCGATGCCAAGCCTGAGCTTGAAATCTACGCCGATGATGTTAAGTGTTCACACGGCACCACTACCGGCCAGCTGGACGAAGAGGCGGTCTATGCCCTGCGCACGCGCGGTATCGATGAAGCCACCGCACGAGGCCTGCTAACCCTCGCCTTTGCGGGAGAGGTGTTGGATAAAGTTAGCCTGGATGCGATTGCCGAGCGCGTTGAACTCGCGGTTGCGGGTAAGTTGCCGGAGCGCTTTAATCTTGCTGGGCTTGTTGAAGCGGCAGCCGCACTTAACGACTAGTTCTTTAAAACCCGCTTTTAAAGACTAGCCTCAAGGGCTCAACGAGGAGTGATTGATGCCAAATACCGTTATTGAGCAGGCGCCCGCGCAAGTGCAAACACCCTTTGATGTCGCCCGTCTGCGTCAGGATTTTCCGGTGCTTGCCCGTGAAGTGCACGGCAAGCCGCTAATCTATTTAGACAACGCGGCGACTAGCCAGACGCCTCAACAGGTGATTGACGTCTTCAGCGATTATTACTCACGCTATAACGCCAATATTCACCGTGGGCTGCATACCCTTGCCGATGAGGCAACGGCGGCGTTTGAAGGCACGCGTCACAAGGTGCGGGCGTTTCTCAACGCGGAAGATGCGCGTCAGATCATCTTTACCCGCGGTACCACGGAAGCCATCAACTTGGTCGTGCAGAGCTGGGGGCGTAAAAACCTAGCACCTGGCGATGAAGTGCTGATTTCCATGTTGGAGCACCACTCCAATATTGTGCCCTGGCAACTGTTGGCCGCCGAGATCGGGTTTACCATTAAAGTGATTCCCGTTGAGGCCAATGGCGCATTGGATATGGCTGCTTACCGCGCACTGCTGAGTGAGCGTACGAAGCTGGTAGCGGTCAATCATGTCTCTAATGCGCTAGGGACTATTAACCCTGTGCAGGAAATGGCCGGACTTGCTCACCAGCACGGCGCCTTGATTCTGATTGATGGCGCCCAAGCTGCCCCTCATCAGGTAGTCGATGTGCAGTCGATTGATGCTGACTTTTACGCCTTCTCGGGCCACAAAGTGTATGGGCCAACCGGCGTAGGCGTGCTGTATGGCAAGCAGGCTTTGCTGGAGGCGATGCCGCCTTGGCAGGGCGGCGGCGAGATGATTAAAACCGTCTCTTTCGGTGCAGGCACCACCTTCGCCGATATTCCGCACAAGTTTGAAGCCGGAACGCCCGCCATTGCGGAAGTCATTGCGCTGGGGCGTGCACTTGAGTGGGTAGAAAGCGTTGGTGTTGCTGCTATCGGCGAGTGGGAAGGGCAGTTGCTTGACCGCGCGACGCAAGCGGCTGGACGAATCGATGGGCTGCGTATCTTAGGCACCGCACCGCAAAAAGCAGGCGTGTTGTCGTTTGTGGTGGAAGGGGCGCATTCGCAAGACATCGGCTTATTGATAGATCAACTCGGCGTGGCTATTCGCACCGGCCACCACTGCGCGCAGCCCTTGCTGCATCATTTCGGAGTCGATGCGACGTGCCGTGCTTCATTTGCTGCGTATAATACGTTCGAAGAAGTGGATAGCTTTATTGAAGCACTCAATCGTGTCATTGGTATGGTGCGTTAAGGTCGGTTCTTTAAGGCCAGCTCTTTGAAGAACGTTTTTAAGGACAGATATGGATCTTGAGCAAGTAGCCAGTCTCGAACGGGGTCAACAGTTGCCGCTCCAGCGCGATGTGGAGGCTATTGCCATTCCGTTTGGTAGTACGGAAACACTCGTCGAAGATAGCGTAGTCAGCGTCATGCAGGCTAAAGGTAGCTCGGTGAGCGTCGGTTTTGAGGGGCGTCTGTACTTGATTGAGGGGAGCAACCTTGATGCGCTGGGGCTTGAGTCGTTGCCCCGCCCCACACTACCTGAAACTGCCAGTGAAGAGGAGATCGAGCAGTTTGTGTGGGATCAGTTACGCACCTGCTTCGATCCAGAGATCCCCGTCAATATTGTTGATTTGGGCCTGGTTTACGGCTGCCGCATTGAGCGCCTGATCAGTGGCGAGCGCATTGCGACTATCCGTATGACGTTAACCGCCCCGGGATGCGGTATGGGCGATGTTATTGCAGCGGATGCGCGCAATAAGATTCTTGGTGCACCGCAGATCAGCAAAGTACACACCGAGATTGTCTTCAGTCCCCCCTGGAGCCGTGACATGATGAGTGACGAGGCCAAGCTTGAACTCGGCATGTTCTAACCCCGGCTGGGGAACTGGATGCATAACCTCTTGTTGAAATGGTTAAAGCGCTTACTAATGTCGCTAGGAGCACTGTCGCTGCTGGCGACATTGCTGTTTATAGGTGGCAATTTTTGGGTGCTCGCGACGACAGCTGCTTATATCGAACGTCAACCGCAGCAGTGCCGTCCCGCGAGTGTGGGCGTCGTCTTCGGTACATCTCACTGGACGCGCAGCGGCGTTCGGAATCCGCACTTTCATGCGCGAATGCGTACTGCGGCCACCTTGATTGAACAGTCCCAGGTCGAGCATCTGTTGCTGTCTGGAGATAATCGTACCCAAGCGTATAACGAGCCACGAGCGATGTGGCGCGAGCTTTATCGGCGCGGCGTTGCATCAGAGCAATTGACCATGGATTTTGCGGGCTTTAGCACTTATGACACCCTTGCGCGGGCACGGGATGTGTTTCAGTTGGATAAAGCGCTACTGATTACCCAGAGCTGGCACCTTCCCCGTGCGGTGTACATTGGACGTGCGTTGGGGATGGATGTTACTGGCTGTGTAGCGGATGATGCCACGGTGGGAGTCGAGTGGCGGTTAAAACTGCGCGAGTGGGCAGCGCGTGTGGCTACCCTGGGCGATCTGTATCTATGGGGCAGGGAGCCCTATTTCCTCGGCACTCCAGAGCCCATAGAGTTTAAGAAGCGTGCGCCCATCGAGCTAATTCTGCCGTCACTAAACGAACGCTTTTCGGCACCCTAGCGATGCGTTTTGCGCTTTTGCAGCGCATAGAGCTCGCGAATCAGTTTACGGCACCCCCGCATGCATTCCTCTACCACCGGTTCGATGGGATCAGGTAGCGGATGGGTAAAGAGCGAAGAGAGCGCCTGCATCAATACACGCTCTTGCTCTAATAACTCATTGATCAATACTTGGCTATCGTTACCTACGAAGCTTTTTAGACGGCTCCAAAGCCATAAAAAGTCATCGCGTTCAACGTCTGCATCCCGAGGCAGCATTTTCAAATGCGCACGGGCAAGCTCCTGCAATTTACGCATCTGCTTAAGCCGCTCAGTATAATGCGGCTTTAAAGCGTCGCGCAGTGAGGGGCGCAGGCGTTCGATATTGTCTTGGAAATAATCAATGCTATCGGCCAGCGCTTCCAATACGCTGTCCATCGCCACTTGGCGATTATCGAGAAACATGAGCGTCTACCTCCTTCGGTGACGCAGATTGTGGGGGGGACAGCGTCGATTTGCCACCCCCGAATCGGATTATTTTAAGATTTTGCCTTAGCCTTTAGGCTTGGGCGGCGCTTTACGAGCTGGGGCGGCATTTCTTTCAATGTGCTCAATGATCATGCCCGCAATATCTTTGCCGGTGGCGTTCTCAATGCCCTGCAAACCAGGCGAAGAATTAACCTCCATAATCACCGGGCCGTGATTTGAGCGTAGCAAGTCGACACCGGCAACGCGCAGGCCCATGGCCTTGGCTGCACGAATCGCCGTTGAGCGCTCTTCAGGAGTGATTCGGATCACGCTGGCGGAGCCTCCGCGGTGTAGGTTCGAGCGGAATTCACCATCCGCCGCCTGACGCTTCATCGAAGCCACTACTTTATCGCCGATCACTAAGCAGCGAATATCAGCACCGCGTGCTTCCTTAATGTACTCCTGAACCATGATATTGGCTTTCATACCCATGAAGGCCTGAATGACTGATTCCGCCGCCTGGTTCGTTTCCGCTAACACCACTCCAATTCCCTGGGTGCCTTCAAGCAGCTTAATCACCAGCGGGGCGCCTTTGACCATGGTGATCAAGTCAGGAATATCGTCCGGAGAGTGCGCAAAGCCGGTAATCGGTAGCCCCAGCCCTTTGCGTGACAATAGCTGAAGTGAGCGTAGTTTGTCCCGCGAGCGGGTAATTGAAACGTTATCGTTGATAACGTAGGTGCCCATCATCTCGAACTGGCGTAACAGCGCGCACCCATAAAAGGTCACCGACGCACCAATGCGGGGGATCACCGCATCAAAGTGCTCAATTTCTTGACCTTTATAGTGAATCGAAGGGTGGTGGGAGGTAATGCTCATATAGCAGCGCAGCGTGTCCACCACACGAGCGGTATGCCCACGCTGCTCTGCAGCTTCAACCAGGCGGCGTGTAGAGTACAAATTACGGTTGCGCGATAGCAGAGCGATATGCATGTAAGGGACTCCGAGTCTAAATAAAGGCGGCTAATAAAAGGGGTTAAGGCTCACCGTGCAAAAATGCCGCACCGGGTGCAATTAGCAGGCGGCGCATAGCGCGGCGTCCTAATAACATTGGGTGGCGCATATTGCTGCGGTCAGTCAGGGTCAATTCAACCGGAAAATTCAAATCACCCATTTGCATTGGGGTACGTATTACATAGCGCCACTCGCTATGTCCGTTTGAACTGGTGACTCGGCGTCGATCATGTAAATGTAGACTATAGCGATGGGCGGGTGTAGTTGGCCCAGCGCTGTGGGTAATAAAACTTACCCATAGTTGACCATGTTCATCTTCATGTGTCTCTATCTCTTCTGCATGCAGGGCAGAAGTACGCGCACCAGTGTCTGCTTTACAGCACAGGTGAAGCCCTAGCTCAGGTAACGTCACCATTTCACGGCGTCCAATGACCGCCTTGGCCTGATAGGGTAATTCCTTCACGGCTCACTCCTTGCAATTAAAAATGACAACATCAAATCAAGCCTTTCTCTGCGACATCATCATGCTCAAACGGTGTTGAATAGAAGAGCCTTCGGGCGCATCACGCATGGCCATCATGACCGGTAAACGTAGCCGTGGGATGAGAGCAAGATCACGCACTACCGCGGCAAAATCAGTACGCTCATCTTCCGCCAAACGCTGTAGAAAAAGAGGTAAGCGCTCAGCGTCTTCAAGATACACCCAGCCACGCCCGGCTATGGCAGCCAGCATATCCGGCCCACAAACTGTGGTGTCTTTAAGTAAGGCGGAGTACCAATTGCCCACCGCTATTGCATCCGTATTACCCACAGCGCGCAGGCAAGCACATAAGGTTTCAATGTCGCCCGCTTGTGCGGCGGCTTCGCCACGACGTTGCAGCGCGGCGACTAATGCCTGTGGTAGTGGCTGGTGCTCTAAACAGTAGCACACGGAGTTAATAACGGCGGTAGGTAGGTCAGGCAGTCTCAGCGCTAACGTGTCCGCGTCGGGCGACTCCATACGAACGACGTAATCGGCAATTCCCTGTAATCCCAATGCCTGCCAATCAATCGCCTGCTGGCCACTCAAGTAATCCTCAACCGGCTCAAAATGCTGGCTGGCAGGTAGCCCTGCGTCAGAAGTGGCACGGGCATTGAGCATCGCTTGAAAGGTAACGCTGGGCGTAAAGGCGAGGGGATTATCCTTCATTAAGTGGTCCACGTCCGCTGTTTCTTCACGTCCCACCTGAGAAACAGCTCGACCTAATGTTTCCAGCAGACGATTTAAAAACGCATCACGCTGAGCAGGGGCAAGCATCCCCTGTTCATCGAGTGGCAGAGCTAAAAACCAAATGGCAGGTTCGGGCATATCCCTCAAACGGAACAGAATGGCTAAACGTGCTTGGCCTTGCCAAGGTTCTGGCCACGCCAGTTCGCCACGCTCAAAGGCGGCGAGGGACTCCCGTGGGCAGGCGACCACATGGCGGCCCATATGGTAAAGGGAAACCTCTGCGCCGCTGCGGGTAAAAAACTCATCAAGGGTTTGAATCGGTTGCATGACATCCTTCCGCGTTGCAAGCCTGCACTCTACCTTGATGATGGGTCACTGTCAGCCGCCGAGACGGATAAATACCGGCCAATGAGGATGCCTTACATGACAGTGTGGTTAAAAAGTAAACAACTGTGCGAAAGCCCCATGAGAGCAAGCGCTGCGACACCTTTCCATAGTTTATCCACAGGCTCGTGCAGGTTTTCTGTGAGTCTATGGATAACTCTTCACAAGTGAGCGTGATTGGCAAGCAGCCAGCCGAATGGGGATAATGGTAATAAGATACGCTTTTTCATTTTACGAGGTAGTTACAAACGACGTTATGAGTACTTTTCAACCGCTACAGACAGCACTTCTAGAACTTGAAGCCGCGATGAAAGCCGCCGATCTATGGCGTATGCCGACACCTGACGCTGATGCATTCGCCAGCCAGCAGCCGTTTTGCATTGACACGATGTCGCTGCCTCAATGGGTGCGCTTTGTATTCATTGCGCGCTTAAACGCCTTAATTGAGGCCCGCGCCGCCATGCCTGCCAAGTGCGAAGTGGCTCCCGCTGTGGCCGCGTATTTGCAGCAGGAGAAAACACCTGCACATCATCAATTGCTTGTTGTACACGCGGTAGAGAAAGTTGACCAGTTAGTCACTGAAAGCTGAACGCTATTTAAAGATGGAAGCGATTTAACAGACAAAGCCTGCCGCAAAGCAGGCTTTGTAAATTGCATCCGTCATAACGCTTTTAAGGCAGCTTAGAAACGGTAGCTGAGGCCCGCCATTACCACTACTGGGTCGATCTCAACGGTGCCCGCCTCTGCGCCGCCCACCTTGGCATCGGAATCGATATCGATGTACCACGCCGCAGCATTTAACGCCCAATGTTCATCAATCAGCAGATCGATACCGACTTGACCCGCTGCGCCCCAGGAGTCGTCAAGCTCCAATGATGCGCCGATATCGGTTTTTTCGTCAGAGAAGCGAGTGTAGTTAATACCTGCGCCGACATAAGGCTGAACACGGGCCTCGGTACCCCCTAACGGGTAGTACTGTAGTGTGAGGGTAGGTGGCAAATGCTTGGTAGAGCCATCAGTCACGCCTTCCACTTGCAGGTCGTGTTTGAAGGGTAGCGCGGCCAGCAGCTCGACCCCCATCTTGTCGTGGAAGCGATAGCCTAGCGTGAAGGCAAAATTCGTCTCTGCATCGACATTAACATCGGCACCTAATATCTCACCGTTATTGCTTGTCGGGTCCACTTTTGCAACACCCACGCGGGTAAAAAAGTCACCCGCGCCATAGGCGAATACCTGGCTGCTGGTCATCAAAGCCGCAGCGGCAATACTGGAAACGAGTAGGGTGGGAAGGGCGGCTTTACGCATGAGTTGACTCCTAGTGGCATGGCTAAGCGGCTATGGATAAGCCACTTCATGATGTTTAAGAGTCTAATAAAGAGGTGGTCACTGGTTATTGATCTAGGGCAAGGGGTGATTGTCTTAACGCCAGATTCGTTATTCACAACATGAACGGCAGGCATAAAAAGGCCACCCGAAGGTGGCCCGATCACATACAGCGCAGAAGGGCTGTAATGTAGAGACCTTCCTGTTGTCGATATATCTGACACGCAAAGGTCTCATGAACAACTTATTGGTTAGCGAGTGATGTGCTGATATTCACCCGCATCGGCTGTCATACTGCTCACTACCAGGATAGCAATAAAGGAAGCGATGAAGCCGGGAATGATCTCATACACACCGGGACCACCCATAAATTCACCGTTCCAGCCCAATGCAATCCAGATCATGACAGTGGCGGCACCCACTACCATGCCAGCGATAGCGCCAGCACCGTTCGTGCGCGACCACATCAGCGACAAGATAATCAGCGGGCCAAACGCGGCACCAAAGCCTGCCCAGGCATTACTAACTAGTCCAAGCACCTGTGAATCCGGGTCTGACGCGATAACGGCTGCCACCAAGCCAACCAGTACGACACTGATCCGGCCTACGCCCACACACTCTTTATCGGTCGCTTCTTTACGAAAGAACAGGCGATAGAAGTCCTCGGTCAGTGATGAAGACGCCACCAGCAGTTGGCTGGAAATGGTACTCATGACCGCCGCCAGCAGAGCAGCATAGAGGAAGCCAGTGATCAGCGGGTGGAACAACAGCTCGGCTAGGATAATAAAGATCGTTTCCGGATCTTCTACGTCCATGCCATTACGAACCGCGTAGGCACGGCCAAATATGCCCAGAGAGACTGCGCCAATCAGCGAGATGGCCATCCAGCTCATGCCGATATTGCGGGCAATAGGCACATCTTTCAGCGTTCGGATAGCCATGAAGCGAACGATGATATGTGGTTGGCCGAAATAACCCAGGCCCCAGGTAACGGCAGAGAGCCAGCCGATAAAGGTCAATCCTTCTGTCCACGACAGAAGCGTGGGATCGACTTCATTGAGCGTTTGTGATGCTTGGGTGAAACCACCACCACCTTCGCCAAACAGCACCACCGCAGGCATGATCACCAAGGCCAGCATCATGATGCAGCCTTGCACGAAGTCCGTCATGCTCACGGCCAGGAAGCCGCCGACCACGGTATAGAGCAGTACCACACCCAGCGTGATGATGATGCCCGTAGCGTAATCGCTCAAGCCACCAATGTTGATGACGCCAGCAAAGGCGCTTTCGAACAGCTTACCGCCTGCCACTAGGCCTGACGCCGTGTATACCGCGAAAAAGATAACGATGACGATGGCGGATACCGTTCTCAGTGACATTGACCGAGTGGGGAACCGGTTGGCCAAGAAGGCTGGAATCGTAATCGCATTGCCATAGTGAACCGTCTGTTCACGCAGACGCGGTGCCACCAGCACCCAGTTAAAGAAGGCACCCACGAACAGGCCGATACCGATCCAGGCCGAGCCCAAGCCGGATACGAACATCGCCCCGGGTAACCCCAGCAGCAACCACCCGCTCATGTCTGAAGCGCCAGCCGACAGGGCCGCCACCTTTGGGCTAAGGGTTCGGCCACCTAGCATGTAATCTTCCGAGGTGGATGTGGATTTGCGCATAGCATAAAGGCCGATGCCAATCATGAGCGCAAAGTAAGCAAAAAGGCTGATCCAAACGCCAATAGCCATAAAAAAGTCTCCTGTTTCTTAGTTATTAAGTCGGACGTAGCGCCGACAGGTTAGTGCGCTTACCGAGAAGAGTGGGTTGTGGCGCAGTCTTGTTGTTGTTAATGGCTGTTATTCCCTTTTCCTATTCACTTGACGTACCCCAGCAAATGTCAGGCTGGGGTGAGGTCGGAGAAATTTTCGGGTGTGATGAGCGGCTCACTCATCACCCAGCGCCAGTAGCGACGCGTTCCCACCTAAAGCGGCGGTGTTATTAGTAATCGTTTTTTCAGTTACAAAGCGCTGCAGGTAGTGAAGGCCGCCGGCTTTTGGGCCTGTACCAGAAAGCCCTTGACCACCAAACGGTTGAACGCCCACCACAGCCCCAATGATATTACGATTGATGTACACATTGCCCACGCGCATTTTCTGCGCTATTTCAGCGGCGAATGATTCGTTACGGCTATGTACGCCAAATGTCAGGCCGTAATTGCGACCGTTAATATCATTGATAACTTTATCAAGCTCGCTGGCTTTGTAACGCACAATATGCAGTATGGGTCCAAACTGCTCGCGCGTGAGTGAGTCGATGCTATCAATCGTGAAGGCAACAGGCGCTACGAAAGTGCCATCTTGAGTATGCTCAGCAGCCATCGGTGTTTCGGCGACCAGACGATTTTCGGCTTTGAGTTTTTCGATGTGCTCCATTAAGCCTTTGCGCGCCTCTTCATCGATTACCGGCCCCACATCGGTGCCTAAATCGCGAGGGTCGCCAATGCGCAGTTCATTCATCGCGCCTTTGAGGATTTCAATGACCCGGTCGGCAACATCGTCTTGTAGATACAATACCCGCAGCGCCGAGCAGCGCTGCCCAGCGCTCTGAAAGGCCGACTGAATAACATCTACCACCACCTGCTCAGGCAGGGCGGTAGAGTCGACAATCATGGCGTTCATGCCGCCGGTTTCCGCAATCAGGGTGGCCAGCGGGGCATTTTCTCGTGCCGCCAAAGCGCGGTTGATGATTTGTGCGGTGTCGGTGCCACCGGTGAAGACTACCCCGGTGATCCGTGGGTCGGAGGTCAGCACACTACCTACTGTGGGGCCGTCACCGGGCAGTAGCTGGACGACATCACGGGGCATGCCCGCTTCGTGGAGCAGCTCAATAACACGATGCGCGACGATAGACGTCTGTTCCGCCGGTTTGGCCAGTACTGTGTTGCCTGCTACCGCCGCCGCGACAATTTGGCCGCAGAAGATCGCGACAGGGAAGTTCCAGGGGCTGATGGCTGCGAATACGCCCTTGCCCCCCATAAATAAGCGGTTGGATTCGCCAGTGGGGCCAGGGAGCTCGATGACTTGGCCGAAATCCTCTTCAGCGCGCATGGCGTAGAAACGGCAGAAGTCGACGGCTTCTCTAATTTCATCGACGCCATCGGTAAGCAGTTTACCGCCTTCACGCGAGCACAATGCCATTAGCTCTGGCATATGCTCTTCCATCAAATCCCCCAAGCGACGCACAATAGCCGCCCGTTCGGCCACCGGGGTGGCGTCCCAGCGAGGGAAAGCGGCCCAGGCAGCATCCAGCGCCTGGGTGGCTTGCTCTTTGCTCGTCCACTGAACGCTACCGACGGTTTTTTGGCGGTCGTATGGGCTGGTAACGCTATGGGTATTGGCGGCGTCGTCAGCGACATCAAAAGCGAGCAGCGGCTTCGTCGGGTACTGCTGATCCATAAACGCGGCCATCTTCTCCATGAGCGGATAGTAGTGGCTGCGTATATTCAGATTTACCCCACGTGAATTGCGCCGCTTGGGCCCGTAAATGTCTTTGGGTAACGGGATGTTCATATTGGCCAGATGTTGCTGCTGGCGCAGGGTTTCAATCGGGTGCTGACACAGCCACTCGACCGGTACGTCAGGGTCAACCAACTGGTGAACAAACGAGGAGTTGGCACCATTTTCAAGCAGGCGCCGCACTAAGTAGGGCAGCAGGTCTTTATGCGCACCCACCGGGGCGTAAATTCGGCAGTAGGTACCTTTCGGAGCACGCTCAAGAGCAGCGTCATAAAGGGCTTCGCCCATGCCATGCAGGCGTTGAAACTCAAAAGGACGGCTATCGCGATTAGCAAATTCTAAAATAGTCGTCACAGTGTGGGCATTGTGGGTAGCAAACTGCGGAAAAATGCGCCCCTTGGTGTCGCTAGAGAGCAGGAACTGCGCGCAGGCAAGATAGGCTACATCGGTACCCGCTTTACGTGTAAATACCGGATAGCCGTCGACCCCAAGCTGCTGGGACTCTTTAATTTCAGTATCCCAGTAAGCGCCTTTGACCAAGCGCAAAGGAATCTCATCACCTTGCTGGTCGGCCAAACGGTTAATGTAGTGCAACACTGGCAGCGCGCGCTTGGAGTAGGCTTGAACCACCAAACCGAAGTGCCCCCAGCCCTTGGCGGCTTCACTTTCGTAAACTGCACGGAAGACTTCCAGGGAAATCTCCAGGCGATCAATCTCTTCAGCGTCAATAGTGACCGCAACATCCAGTGCACGCGCCTTGCTGACCAGCTTGATGACCGTGTCGACCAGCTCGGCAAGCACTTGCTCGCGGCGGCCAAACTCATAGCGCGGGTGAAGGGCTGAGAGCTTAATGGAGACCGACGGCGCCGGGGTTTTATCGCTTAACGTTTTGCAGGTCTTGCCGACTTGCTCAATGGCCCGCGCGTAGTCATCAAAATAGCGCTGTGCGTCATCACGGGTACGGGCGGCTTCGCCCAACATGTCGTAGGAGTAGGTATAGCCTTTATTGAACAGCGGCTTGGATCGCTTCAGCGCTTCATTAATATCGCGCCCCAGCACAAACTGCTTACCCATGATCTTCATCGCTTCGTACATGGCGCGGCGGATCACCGGCTCACCCATACGATTAACCATTCGATTGATGAAGTTGGCGGGCTGCCCCTCTTTAGGGTGGTCTAGCTTGAGCACGCGCCCGGTCATTAACAGACCCCAGGTAGAGGCGTTGACCATCCACGAGTCGCTCTTGCCCACGTGAGACTGCCAGTCGGCGGGGCCGAGTTTGTCTTCAATCAGGGCATCGGCGGTGGCTTTGTCGGGAATGCGCAGCATGGCTTCCGCTAGGCACATCAGCATCAGGCCTTCGTGAGTATCCAGGCTGTACTGCTGGAGTAACTCATCAATAGTATCGACGGCCGTGTCCATTTTACGGACATCCTGAACCAATGCGGCTGTATTGGCTTCAATGCGGGCAAAGTCGTCGCGGTCAGCATCCAACACCTTGATCAGTTCGCTGACATAGGCGCTTTCATCCACTAGGTAGTGGTCGCTAACGCGCGCCATGAGAGTGTCGAGATCAGTTTGCCAGATGGCAGGGTCACGCATTTTCTTGGCATTGAGCATTGAAGCCCCCGAAAGTCTGAACAGAACGAATGGGTAACAGGGCGTTACGCCCAAGCTAGTCAGCGAATGTAGAGTGCGGCTAACTCAGGTGTATGCTGATTTCACGGTAAAACATGTCAATTCCGCGGCAAGCACAGTAACTTTACGACTTTAGTATAGTTTTTGCTGGCCAGCTAGCGGCCCTAACGCAGCGTTTGAGGCACTTAGCGCAATGGGTGACGCATCTCCCTGGCGTAGTTTACGCGGCGACAAACCATAGCTACGCCGGAAAGCATGAGAAAGTGCGCTTTGGTTGGCAAAGCCGGTTTGAATGGCAATGTCGGTGAGCGGAAGTCGGCTTTGCAAAATCAGTTGGCGGGCCGCGTTTAGCCGTTGCCGCTTGACGTATTGCCAGGGTGAAAGCCCGGTTTGGGCGCGGAAACAGTCGGAAAAATGTGCTTCGCTCAAACAAGCCAGCCGCGCTAGGTCGGCGACACGAAGCTCCTCAGCGAGGTGCTGGCGAATAAAATGATTAATTCGCGTCAAGTCCAGCCGACGTTGGTTTGAAGTGGTAGCAGAGCCCAATCGCGCTTTAAGGGAACCTAAAAGAGTGGCCGCTAAGCGGTCTTGCTGAAAGGAGTTGGTAGAGGTATCAAACCCTTGAGCAAGTTCGCTCTCCATAAAGGCTAAGTAGTGGCGCAGTGCGTTGTCTAAACCAAAGAAACGGGGGGCATCAAATAGCGCTACTAATTCGTGATTTTCACCTGTCAAAGCGGGGGCGTCCTCGGGCAGGTCGAGAATCAATTGTCGATTATGGCCATTGCCCGAATAGTAGTGCTCGTGATTGGCGGGCACGATACAGCCTGAAAAGGCATTGACGCGCCCACCCAACCCTTCAATTTCAAACTCTGACGAGCCACACATGGTGATGACTATTTGATGAAAATCATGGGCATGATGTTGCGTGGCGCTGGCTAGAGGTATTTGTCGAATGGTGCTCGGCATAGCAGGTCTCCTGGACCGCACCAGCTACTGCTGGCGGAGGGCTGTATGGGCGGACAAATGATCGCGAAGGGCCTTAAGTTCAGCCTGGCCCTCTTGATTGAGCAATGGTTTACCTTGGGCTACCATCCAGCGTCGGCCATGCTGCTCCATTAAATGCGCGGCACGGCGACGAATGCCATCCAAATACTCATTATGCCGAATAGGGTAACCGATGATAGCGTTCCACTCGGTTTCGCTTACCTGGCTGTTGAGCGCTTTATCAAACAGCGCCAGTAAATCCTTAGGTTCAGTGCGGTAGCGCGGCGTGCTTGAGGTCATCAGCACCAGCATTACCGCGCCAATCACCAGCAAGCACACCCCAAATACCAATAAATACAGCGCCATTCGCTGGGCTCCTAGGCGTCATCAGTTCACAAATCGTCATTTAATTATACGCTTGACGCCGCCAAGGTCGAAAATTTTACTATTTTGCGAACTTTTTCAGCGCGGCGTGTCTGAGTATGTACAGACAACAGCGCGATAGCAGTCGCTAAAGTTGTTGTTCTGGCTCTTTGTTTTGATCCCTTGCTTCCGCTACTCCTTGAGTAGCGGTTTTTTTTGCCTGATGCTTGCCTGTTATATCGCTACTTAAAGAAAGCGTAGTCAGCATAACGGTTAATGGCGGCGAATCATTAGCAGCGCAATTAGAATATCACGTCGTGTCACGATGCCTATTAACCGCTGTTGCTCCACGACCGGGTATACCTTGGGTTTCGCTGACCGCATTTCCTGTGCCAAGTCGGTAATGCTCTTATTCGGTGATACGCTAAGTACTTCGTGGCGCATCAACTCTTTAACGAGCGGTGCCTCATCATCGTGATAGATACTATCAAGCACACGGCCCAATACATCCTGCTCTGAAATAAAGCCGATTAAGCGGTCGGCGTCATCAACCACCGGCGCACCTGGCAAGCGGTGCAGTGCCAGGCCCTTGGCTAATGTGGTGATGGATGCGTCGGGTGAAACACGGTAGCAATCGCGGGACATGATGTCGCGAACGATGTTGGGTGCTGCTCTACTCATCATGGACACTCCTCGATCATCGTATTCAGCGCTGTGACAATAATAAAGCTGTCGCAGGCAGTGCGTTCTGATTGTTCGTTGTTGTAGGCACTAAGGTAGAATCAACTCTTTCACTGTAGGTGATTTGTTCATGGCGTGCGTCCTGCAAACTATCTTTATTCAACGCTATAAGTACTGAATTTTCTGTGTTGTTAATTTTCTAATGGCATCACCTGACCGTTAATTAAGGCATCAAGGAGCCTTCCATGGATGCACGTGAATATTTAAACCGCAAAGGCGTGGGGAGTGAACGTGACCCGGATCGACCCAATACGTTAGAAGAGAAAGCCTGGGAACGGGCGAGGGGCTCTGGTCATCAACGGCCTAAATCGGGCACCCCCCACGATTGGGAAGAATGGGAGCGCCATCACGATGACTTGGCTGAAGGGGCAGAAACCCTTGAGCAGAAAATCGATAAAGAAGCCCATCGGATTGCCCAGGAGCGGGCCGCTCAGGCCGCTAAGGAGCCAGCCCCTGACGCCGTAGAACACTTCACGCCACCACCCAAGGCGGCGCTAGATACGACCCCGGCTGCATCATCCAAAACGGCATCAGAAAACCAGGCAGAACCAGCGACACCTGAGCCCGCCGCGTTGAAGTTCGCCTATTATGCCCTGGCGATATGCCTGCCACCCCTCGCAGTCGGCTTAACACAGGGCGGCCAAAAGCGTGTGATTATTGCGTTGGTGTTGACACTGGCGGGTTGGTTGCCGGGTGTGGTGTATGCGACTTGGTGGTTGCAGCGGCGTTAACCAACGATTGTTATTACGTTTACGACTTGGCAGCTTCAACCATGTGCGTATAATCCGCGTAAACTAATTTATAAGCCGGGGTTTACGATGGGTTATCTAATGGGCGTTACCGCCCTGTGGGCATTTTCCTTTTCGTTGATAGGGGTTTATCTGGCGGGGCAGGTCGACAGCTACTTTGCGGTGCTGCTACGAGTAACGCTTGCCATGCTGGTGTTCCTGCCGTTTTTACGCCCCGGCCTGTTGCGTGGTAAGCAGCGGCTCGCCCTCATGGGATTGGGTGCCATCCAATTGGGGGTGATGTACACCTTCTTCTACCAATCCTTTTTGCTGTTGTCGGTGCCTGAAGTACTGCTGTTCACGATCTTTACGCCTATCTATATCGCACTGCTGGATGACCTCCTGTTTGGCCGCTTTACCCCCATCTATCTCGTGACGGCACTGCTTGCAGTTCTCGGGGCAGGCGTCATCCGCTATGACGGTGTCGATAGCGGCTTCTGGATGGGCTTTTTAGTGGTGCAGGGGGCAAACCTTTGCTTTGCTATTGGTCAGGTAGGTTATCGTCGATTAGCGGCTGATTTGCCTCCTACGCTGTCGTGGCACAATGTATTTGGCTGGTTCTTCATTGGCGCAATGGTAGTGGCACTACCCGCTTATTTACTCTTCGGCAACAGCGCTGCATTACCGACCACATCGCTGCAGTGGGGCGTACTGACCTGGCTGGGGTTAGTGGCGTCTGGCGTTGGCTACTTTGCCTGGAATCAGGGCGCCACTAAAGTGAATGCTGGCACGTTAGCAATTATGAACAATGCACTGGTGCCAGCAGGTCTTATCGTTAACCTGGTAATTTGGAACCGCGATGCGGATATTCCGCGCTTGCTGCTAGGCGCGCTCATCATTACGGCCTCGCTGTGGCTCAACCATTGGTGGTGCCAGCGTCGTCAAGTGGCCGTTAGTTAAGCCTATTTGCCCGATACCTCAGGTGTCTCCATAATGGCGGCTTCTGTTAGCGAGAGTCGGCCCATGAGCAACACCTTACCGCCAGATGCCAAATCTTCAGAGGCTATGTCTTCAAAGACAGTAGCTTCAAAGACTAGGTCACCCTCCAGCGATCAATCAGGCAGGCCCTTTAAAACCATCGGGCTGATTGGTCGGTTGGGTAGCGATAAAGTAATCGATTCTCTGCAACGTCTGGTGACCTATCTCGTCGCCCATGAGTATTCGGTGCTGGTGGAAGACCGCACGGCAACCGCCTTGCCGCACCATGGTCAACCGGAAGCAAGCCGCCGCATGTTGGGGGAGTTGTGCGATCTGGTGATCGTGGTGGGAGGCGATGGCAGTTTGCTTGGTGCGGCGCGTACACTTTGCCGAAGCGGAACGCTTATTTTAGGGGTCAATCGTGGCCGCTTAGGGTTTCTCACGGACATCTCGCCGGATGAGCTGGAAACCCGTGTTAGTGAAGTGCTCGCGGGCGAATTTGAGATTGAACAGCGTTTCCTGTTAGACGCCGTGCTTTACCGTAACGGTATTGCGGTGGGCAACGGCGATGCCTTGAATGAGGTTGTCCTGCACCCCGGCAAAGCGGTACGCATGATTGAGTTTGAGCTGTTTATTGATGGCCAGTTTGTTTATAGCCAGCGCAGCGATGGCTTGATTGTCGCCACGCCTACCGGTTCTACGGCTTATGCGCTCTCGGGTGGTGGGCCGATTATGCACCCCAAACTTGATGTAGTGACGCTGGTGCCGATGTTTCCCCATACGCTGTCGAGTCGGCCAATCGTGATTGATGCCGCCAGCGAAATCCGTATTCATATTGGCGAAACTAACCAAACCTATCCGCATATTAGCTGCGATGGGCAAACGCGGGCGGTAGCGAAGCCCAACGATGTGTTGGTGATTACCCGTAAGCCTGAACGCGTTCAACTGGTGCACCCCATCGGACATAATTTCTACGAAGTGCTGCGCAGCAAATTAGGCTGGAGCCATCGGTTGGGGGATTAAGCATGCAGCGTAAAACGCAAGGCAGGCCTCAGCTGGAAGGATATGACCTGATTGGTGATGTCCACGGCTGTGGCGCTACGTTAGCCACATTACTCGAAAAGCTGGGTTATCATCAGCGCAGCGGTGTATACCGCCACCCACGCCGCAAGGTGATTTTCCTTGGCGACCTGATTGATCGCGGGCCGCGTATTCGCTTGGCAGTGACCATCGCCCGGCGAATGGTAGAGCAGGGCGAGGCCTACATTGTGATGGGTAACCATGAGTACAACGCCCTGGCGTATACTCATCCAGGGCCTGCAGGTAGCCACAAACGCTGGCTGCGTGAGCATACTCCTCGGCATAATCGCATTATTCAAGACACTCTAGAGCAGTATCGCGACTACACCAATGAGTGGGAAGATACGTTGGCGTGGTTTAAAACTATCCCGCTCTGCCTTGAGATAGACGGGATTCGGGTGGTACATGCCTGCTGGGATCAGAAGCTGATTGACGAGCTAAAACAGCGACGTCCTGATCAATGCATGGACACTGAGTTTTTGGTTGAATCCACCGACCCCACTACCCAAGCGTATCAAATACTAGATCGCCTCACTCGAGGCCCGCATGTCTCGCTGCCAGAAGGGATTGCGATACACTCTGGTGATGGCTTTACGCGGAAAAGTTTCCGCGCCCACTTTTGGGCTCAAGACCCACAGCAGTGGGGGGATGTAGTCTTTCAGCCGGATAACTTGCCCGGCGATCTTGAAACCCGCGAACTCACGGCCGAAGAGCGGCAGCAATTGAGTTATTATGGGCCAGAAGAGCCACCGTTATTTATTGGTCACTACTGGTGCGAAGGGATACCGTCGCTTCCCGCTCGCAATATCGCCTGTTTAGACTACAGCGCAGTCAAATATGGCCGGTTAGTCGCTTATCGCTGGAGCGGGGAGACGACGCTAAATGCCGACCACTTTGTATGGATTAAGGTGCCGAAAGAGGAGCGGGCATTGCCGAAACCCTGGGAAATTGATTTTGATTAGGTGATTATTTCTTTGGTTACGTTTTTTTACATAATTTTTGCAAAACGGCTGAACTAACGCTGCTGTCGGCTATCAGAGTAAGTGTTCCCTTGAATGATCCCTTGCTTTTATTCTCCGGCGGTCCCCACCGCCGGTTTTTTTTGCCTGCTTGTTGGCAGCCGATAGCTCGCCCAATACCTACTCGCTGCGGTCAGCGTGCCGTTAGCTCATTGATTAGAGGGATGTTATGCATCCAGTGATGCTTTTGCCCGATCACGCGGATACAAGCGAACTGCGAAAGGCACTTTGGCGCCACCGCATTGGTCACCGCATTACCGACGAGGCCGACGGCCAGCTGCTATGGATTGCTGATCCTCGTCAGCACGATGAACTAAAAGCACTGGTAGAGCGCTGGAAACAGGGGAAACCCCTGGAGCTTCAGCACTCAGCCAAGCGTTCACGCAACATGACTGCTTCCCTGACTTCTCTCAAACAAGTGCCGGTGACGGCCTTGATGATTGCGATAAGCGTGGTGGTGTTTGCCCTGATAGAGGTGTTCGGTGACCAACTGATCGTGACGTTGACCATCGTGCCCATCGGTATTTCAGGGGGTGAGCTTGTGTTCGGTCAGCTGTCGCAAACGCTCTCGTCAGGGCAAGTGTGGCGCTTGCTATCGCCTGCATTTCTGCACTTTGGCTGGATGCATTTGATATTTAACCTGATGTGGGTGTGGTACTTCGGCCGTCAGATTGAAGCGCTGCAGGGCAGCCGTACTATGCTACTGCTGCTGATTGTAGCGGGCATAGGCGCCAACATCGCTCAGTACCTGACTGGTACCGTATTGTTTGGCGGTATGTCCGGTGTGGTTTATGCGCTGTTGGCCCACGTTTGGTTGATGTCGAGGCGTGTGCCCCGAAGCGGTTTCTTTGTGCCGCAAATGCTGGTGGTCTTCATGCTGGGGTGGATGGTGTTCACCATGACCGATATGGCGGGCAGCGTTGGGTTTGGCAATGTTGCTAATGAAGCGCATTTGGGTGGCCTACTCGTGGGGCTCATCACAGGCTGGTATTATTCATCCCGCCGTTTGAAAAAACATTAAGAGGCCGCAATGAGCGAAATGACGTTCGAGAAAATGATTAACCAGATGACCCCAGCGATCTATGAGAGCCTGAAACAGGCGGTATCGCTGCGCAAATGGCCTGATGGTCGTCGCTTAACGCCCGAGCAGACCGAGCTCTGTTTGGAAGCCGTGATGCGCTATGAAGCTGAGAATAATGTGCCGGAAGAGAGCCGCGTAGGCTATTTAGAGCAGCGTACCTGTGGGGCAACTGCCAACGGCGCTGGTGTAACACCAGAAATGGCCGGCTTGGCACGAGATGCCACGCGTGATTGAAGCGGCTGTACAAGGTTGTTTAAGCAAAATGGCGGCAGCGCTGCCTGATCGTCAGCATGAGCAGGTAACCTACCATTTGCGTGCAGGGGAGCACCGTGTCGCGCTTAATGAGCGTATCGGTGAGCCGCTTAGTTTGCGTTGGACTGGCGCGATTGCCTGTACCCACTGTGGGCGGGCGACCAAGAAGAGCTTTGCTCAGGGCCACTGTTACCCTTGCTTTAAGCGGTTAGCGCAATGCGATACCTGCATTATGAAACCGGAAACCTGCCACTTTTTCCAAGGCACCTGCCGTGAGCCGGAGTGGGGAGAGAAGCACTGTTTTCAGCCTCACATCGTTTACCTGGCTAACTCTTCTGGCTTGAAAGTGGGTATTACGCGCAAAACCCAAATGCCGACCCGTTGGTTGGATCAAGGTGCGATACAGGCGCTGCCGATTCTGGAAGTCGATACCCGCCAGCAGTCCGGGTTTGTCGAAATGCTGTTCAAAGAGCAGGTGGCCGATCGTACCAACTGGCGGGCCATGCTCAAAGGTGACGTTACAGCAATGGATTTAGCCGCTGAGCGTGATCGGCTGCTGAGCCTGTTAGCTGATGGGCTGAATCAACTACGCGAGACTTATGGGGCAGATGCCATCCGCACCCTGGAGCAGCCCGCACAAGAATTTCACTACCCTGTCAGTGTCTTTCCAAAAAAAGTGGTGTCGCATAATTTTGATAAGCAACCGGTGGTGGAAGGCGTGCTGCAAGGCGTCAAAGGCCAGTATTTGCTGCTTGATAGCGGTGTTATTAATCTCCGCAAATTCACAGGTTATGAGATTCAGGTGAGTTAATCGGCTAGCCAGAGTGCGGTGAGTTGGCTAAGGTTAGAGGGTAGTATTATCTCGCCTTAAGCAATGCAAGGAAGCCCCGATGCCCTGGCTTAAACTACTTCATATTGCCGCGCTAGTGATCTGGTGCGGCTCGCTGTTGTATTTGCCCGCTTTGCTCAGCCAAACGCTGCAGCTACGTAAAGACTCGGGCTTTGCTCAGGGTACGCCGCCAATGCCGCGGTTTTTTTATATCTCTTTTGCTACCCCTGCCGCCTTAGTGGCGATTGCGTCGGGTACGCTGCTGTTTCTTATCCATGGCATATTGGGCGGCTGGTTAATCTTAAAGCTTGGCGCCGTGGTGGCGATGGTGGCCGCTCATGGTTGTTTTGGCTGGTTAATACTGCGCCTTGAACAGGGCCACTACCGTTGGGTGAAGCCCGCCAACTGGACAGCGCTATGCGTTGCGTTAGTGGCCATTCTCAGCGTGCTAGGCTTTGTATTAGCAAAACCGCTGGATTGGAGCTAGCACTGTGGCTCTAGTCCTCTACATCGACACCTACCGCATGTTCATACACCAGTTGGCCGCCCAGCAGGCCCGCCACGACGATCAAGCCAGCGGTGATCAGCGATACGGCCAATCCCCAGGGCAAAATCGCGCTGGCGTCGTTAAAGCGCAGCAGCCAGTTCAGCGACGCCAGCGAGAGCATTACGACCGCTACGATGGCATGACTCCAACCGGTAATCAGCCGGCGAATACGCGGCACGGTGACCAAGTCAATAATCCCCGCCGTACTGGCAATCCAGCCGCCAAACGCACCGACGCCAGCCAGCCACAAGCTGGCACGCAGCCAGAATTCATCACCACTCAGCAAAAAGCCGATATCGCTGGCCACCAGCGCCAACAGCGCGGCGACCGGGAAATGAATCATCACTGGATGCAGTGGGTGGCCGGCGATAGAGGCGCGGCTTACGATCGAGATTTGGCGAGTTTTTGCCATGGTCACTTCCTGTGGGCAGAAAAAAGGAATTCAGGGATGAGGCTTAGACTTCAATGTTTAACACGTATCCAGCGCTTAACAAGTATTCAACGCTTAACCCAGCAGAGGGTCAACCGGCTGGGCATTCTGCTCGCACTGTTAGCTGGATTACTGCTAACCGGCTGTACGGGCGATAAGTCTATTCTAGACCCGGCAGGCCAAGCTGCGCGAGATGTGGTGATGATTTGGTGGGTGATGCTAGGGGTTGGCACCGTCGTATTGGTCATGGTCACCGTTTTTTGGCTGTATACCTTTAAGCGTAAAGAGGTGGCACGCACGCCGGTAGAAGAGCGCCGGGTGGCACGGCGTTGGATTGTCGGCGGCGGGATAATACTGCCAGTCGCCAGTATTATCGCGCTGTTAACTTTTGGTGTGCCGACGGGTCAACGCATGTTAACGCTGCCTTTAAGTGATCCACCGGAAGTGATTGAAGTCATCGGCCATCAGTGGTGGTGGGAAGTGCGCTACCCCGAAGCGGAAGGGGGCGAAGTGGTGACTGCTAATCAACTCATCATGCCGGCGGGTGAACCCATTGATTTTCATGTCACCGGTGCCGATGTGATCCATGCCTTTTGGGTGCCGCGGTTAGGTGGCAAGATTGATATGGTTCCAGGGCGCATCAATAAAATACGCTTGGAAGCGGATGAGCCAGCGGTATTTGGCGCTCAATGCGCTGAGTTCTGCGGCGCCCAGCATACCCAGATGCAGCTCTATGTAGAAGCTGTGGAGCGAGATGAGTACGACGCTTGGTTGGCTGACCGTCAAGAAGATGAATTGTCGTCGCTAGCGGCGAACGGCCAACAGCATGAACCTGCCAGGGAGGCATTTATGACCCATTGCGCGAGCTGCCACCGGGTAGCCGGGCTCTCAACGGCTGGAGAAGGGCCTGACCTTTCTGATTTAGGCAGCCGTACCAGCTTAGGAGCGGGCATTATGGCCATGGAAGAGGGCGCGGTGACCCACTGGCTGCAACACCATCAACGTTTAAAACCAGGCAATAAAATGCCGCCCCACGATGATATTGACACCGCTACCTTGGCGTCCCTGGGTGCTTGGCTGGAGAGCTTGACACCATGACGACCATTAATCGTGAAGTGACGCCACCAGGCGATTTACCCGAAAATCCTAAGCGGTTGCACAACGATCTGCATGAGATCTGGGGAAATCCGCGCGGCTTAAAAGCGCTGACCATTGTAAACCACACCACCCTTGGCCTGAGATTCATGGTTACTGGGATGGTATTTTTCTTGATCGGCGGTCTGTTGGCCATGCTGGTACGTACCCAGCTGGCGCTTTCTGATCAAGATTTCATGACGCCAGATATCTATAACCAGGTCACCACCATGCATGGCACGGTGATGATGTTCCTGTTCGCTATTCCTATGCTGGAAGGGTTGGCGATTTACATGATTCCCAAGATGATCGGTGCCCGCGATCTGGTCTGCCCACGGCTGACGTCGCTGGGCTACTGGTGCTATCTATTCGGCGGGATCATCTTGACGTTTAGTTTGGTGTTAGAGATGGCACCGGACAGTGGCTGGTTCATGTATACCCCGCTCAGTAGTAGCGAGTATTCACCGGGTTTAGGTTCGGATTTTTGGCTACTGGGGATCACCTTTGTTGAAATCTCCGCCCTCTCTGCGGGTGTAGAACTGGTGGTTTCAATACTGCGTACGCGTACCCAAGGAATGGCGCTGCATAAAATGCCGCTGTTTGCCTGGTACATTCTCGCGATGGCTTTAATGATTGTGGTCGGTTTCCCGCCGCTGATTCTGGGCAGTATTTTACTTGAGCTCGAGCGTGCCGCTGGGATGCCCTTTTTTGACGTGGCCGGGGGCGGTGACCCTATTCTTTGGCAGCATCTCTTCTGGCTGTTCGGTCACCCTGAGGTTTACATCATCTTTTTACCGGCGGCGGGGATAGTGTCTACGCTGATACCGGTGTTCGCTGGTCGTCCGATTGTGGGCTATGGCTGGGTGGTTTTTGCCATTGTCACCACCGGCTTCATTAGCTTTGGGTTATGGGTCCACCATATGTTCACTGTGGGGATTCCCCAGCTGGCTCAAGCCTTCTTTTCAGCTGCCAGTATGTTGGTCGCAGTGCCCACGGCGATTCAGGTGTTTGTTTGGCTGGCGACGTTATGGCTGGGTAAGCCGAAGATGAAGCTGCCGATGCTATGGATATTAGGCTTCTTGATCATTTTTGTGTGCGGCGGCTTAACGGGGGTAATGCTGGCGCTGGTGCCGTTTAACTGGCAAGTGCACGATACCCACTTCGTGGTGGCACATATGCACTACGTGTTAGTCGGCGGCATGTTCTTCCCGCTGATCGCCGGGCTTTACTACTGGCTGCCCCTCTTTTCAGGCCGTATGCCTTCTGAAACGCTGGGTAAATGGGGCTTCTGGCTGACATTCATCGGTTTTAATACCACCTTCCTGATTATGCACTGGACCGGGCTGCTGGGTATGCCGCGCCGTGTTTACTCTTATGACGCGGGCATGGGTTGGGATATTTTTAATCTAATTTCTTCAGTAGGCGGCTTCATTATGTCGGCGGGGATTGCCATGGTGCTGCTGGATTTTGCTCTACACTTCCGTTTTGGCAAGCCCGCTAAGCCTAATCCATGGAATGCTGATGGCCTTGAGTGGGCCAATAGCATGCCGCCAAGCGCCTATAATTTTGTCAGTTTGCCAAAAATCGAGACACGCCACCCGCTTTGGGATGACCCTGATTTGCCGCGCACTATAGCGGAAGGCCAGCATAGTTTGGCGGTAGCGACTCATGGGCGACGTGAAATGTGGGGAACCGACCCGTTAACCGGCAAAGTGCGCGAAATTATTCACCTGCCAGGTAACTCTTGGTGGCCGCTTTTCGCTGCGATGGCGTTGGCAGTGGTGTGTTTAAGTCTGCTGACTCGCCTTTACCCGTTGGCCGTTATCGCCGTGGTGGTCGCTGGATTGTTTCTATTGCGCTGGTCATGGGAAAACGGTGCACATCCAAAAGCTGCGCCTGATGCACGGGTGGCACCCGGCGATCCTCCGCTGCACTCGCGCACCATGGATGGCCCCGGGCTATGGGCAATGTCGATAACCATGCTCGCTAATGGCTCGTTCTTCCTTTCCTATTTGTTTGGCTGGTTCTACCTTTGGACGGTCTCGCCTGAATGGCGAATGCCTGAGGTATCACCGCTCTCCCTGGTGGGCCTGCTGTTGGCTGGTGGAGCACTCACGGTAGGTGCAGGCATCCTCGAAAAACTGATAAGTGGGTTGCGTCAGCAGCGTGATGCTGGGCTGTCACTAGGCATGTTCAGTATTACTGCGCTTGGGTTTTTGCAGGTGGGCATCACGCTTTGGGTACTGCTGAGCGCAGACCTTGCGGTTACAGAGAACTCTCATGATGCCATCATTATGGTGGGGCTGGCGTACGCACTGTTTCATGGAGGTTTGGGAGCTGTGCTAACGTTGCTTCAAGGCCTGCGGGTGGGTTATGGCTATGTGAGTGCCCAGGCACCATTTGAGCCCGCCGTAGTGGCTCAATTATGGCGTTATAACGTGGCGTCGTTCTGGATCATCGTGGGCGCGCTTGCCGTGCTGCCCCGTGTCATAGGGAGTTAGGCGGATGACCATCGTGATGCAGCGCTTACACCTCACTCACCCATTACACTTTGTGATTGGCTTAACGCTTTGGAGTGCTTGGTTTGTCACCGTTTACGGTGGGCATGCTGTGGCCTGTGAAGTCATACCCCCTGACCCAGAACAAGGTGTTTTTACCCTCGTTAATGCGTTGCTGCTTATGGTCAGTCTTGCTGCCGTTGCGCTATTAGCCGCGTTAACGGTGGGGTGTTACCGCATGAGCAAACGTCATGCCGGGCGGCTGCGCTTTAATGCACGGGTTTCTGCCGGGCTCTATCTCTTTTCTACCTTCGGCGTAGTGTTTGCAGCGATGCCCATCATCGGTATTCCGCCTTGCCTGTGAGTGGTATGACTGACACTAACGCAGACAAGCTCTATACCCTTCACGGCATGTGGTGCACCAGTTGCGCGCTGGCCGTGGAAGGCTCCCTCAAACGGCTAAGTGGCGTGCGCGACGTTAGCGTGCATTACCCCAGCGCCACGCTTTGTATAAGCGGCACGCCAGCCGCGACTCAGCTCTCAGTGCTTGCCTCAAAGGTTAAGCGACTAGGCTACCGGCTGACGGAACTTGAGCCGGTGGGCGATGCCCATGCGCGACTGGAAGAGGAGAGCCGCTACCTCACACTGAGACTGATGGTGGGTTCGCTATTTGGCATGTGGACCATGCTTGCCTCAGTTCTGGTCTACGCATCCGCCTTGCCCAATGAACAGGTCGAGCAGGTAGTGGCATGGGTGTCGGGTGCTTTTTCACTTCCCGTGGTGCTGTTTGCGGGCGTGCCGTTTTACCGAGCGGGATGGCGTACATTGCTCGCCAAACGCCCTGGAATGGATGTGCTCGTCAGCCTTGGTGTATTTGGCGCGGTGCTCGTCTCGATCGGGCTTTTATGGCGCGGTTCATCGGAAGTATATTTCGATACGGCGGTGATGCTGATTGTGCTATTGCTGGTCGGGCGGTTAGTGGAAACGCTGTGCCGTCACCGTGGGTTAAAAGCGTTGGACGCATTAACACTACCGAACGCGAACATAAACGTTTATCAACATGAACATTGGGTAATGGTTCCTGCCGATGAAGTGGCCGCAGGAATGTGTGTCGAGTTAGCGCCAGGTGAGCTGGTAGCGCTTGATGGCACTCTGGAGGCGCCTGGTTGGATCGATACTGCCTCGCTGACCGGTGAAAGCCTGCCTCGTCACCTCAATGCCGGGCAGAAGATCTATGCGGGTTGCCGCTTCCTGGGTGCCGCACCGGTCGTGATGCAGATAAGCGCCGGGGTAGGCAAACGCCGGTTAGACCATCTATGTGATGAAATGCGTCGCTATCAGGCCAAAAAAGGCGAGCTGCAGAAGCTCGCTGACCGCTTTGCCGCTTGGCTCAGCCCGTTAGCAATGTTGCTCGCGCTGCTAACGCTGCCTGCTGCACTGTTATTCGGAGCAGGCTGGGAAGAGGCCTTTGTGCGGGCACTTTCCGTGCTGGTGGTGGCATGCCCCTGTGCTGTGGGGCTTGCCGTGCCATTGGCAAGCCTTGCCGGTGGCGGTCAGGCCATGCAGCAAGGTATTGCGCTCCGCGACCCGGCAGCGCTTGAAACCTTGGCGCGCATTCGCTCGGTAGCACTGGATAAAACCGGCACCTTAACGACTGGCAATCATTCCGTGCTGCATTGGCAGGCGCGGGAGGGCGTTGATAAGCATACTGTGCGGCGCAAATTAAGCGCCGCCGTCGTTGGAAGCGAACATCCGCTAGCGCAGGCGTTAACCCACTGGTCGGATGATCAACGTGATCAGCACCCTGAGCAGAATACGGAACAGAATATAGAAGTAAATGAATCGCCTGGGGAAGGGCGCCGAGTGCAGCTAAATAGCGGCGAGTGGCTAACGCTAGGCAGCGCTAATTGGCTAACTCGTCAGCAGATTGTGGTGCCATTTCAAGCTGAAGACCCCGCGCTGACGTTTGCTTCTCAAGTGATGTTGGCTGACGAAGCGGGCTGGCTGGCCACGTTTTATCTGGCTGATCAACCGGTGGAGGATGCCGCTCCAAGCGTGAAGCGTCTGCTCGCATCAGGCTATGTGGTGGCGATGATTAGCGGCGACCGGCAGGGGGCCGTTAGCTGGCTGGGTGAGCAGATAGGGCTTGTCCGAGAAGCTTGCTATGCCCAGCGTTCGCCTGAAGCCAAAGCGAGGCTGTTGCAGGCGCTACCATCGCCAACGCTCTACGTGGGTGATGGCTTGAATGATACGTTGAGCTTGGCCGCGGCTGATGTCGGTATTGCCCCGCTAAGTGCCAGCGAAGCCGCCCGCGAAGGAGCTTCTGCACAGCTCATGACGCCGGGAGTGGGTGGTGTAATGCAACTGCTTAGCATTGCTACACGCACCCGGCGCATCATGGTGCAGAATCTGTTCTTCTCGGCACTTTATAATACGCTGGCACTAGGGCTGGTAGCTGTGATGGCCATTCCGCCCCTGGTCGCGGTACTCGCCATGGCGGCAAGTTCGCTGAGTGTCACGCTCAATGCCGCACGGTTAGCGTGGGCCGAGCCGGAAGAAAACGATCAGAGGGTTCCGGAATAGCCGAGTGCCTGTTTAAGCCGCTCGGCATTCGTTGCCACCCAACGTGGGTCAATCGCCCCCCAGTCACGTATCTGGTAGCGGCCAATGTTGTGGCGCTCGCCTTCATCTTTCGTAAATACGCACTCAATATCTAATTCGGCAAGGGAGGCTATCGTATCCTGGGCGGTACGCCGTGGCATGCCGGTGGCTTCAATGAGTGCAGGCACGCTGGCAGCGCCATGTTCGATCAGATGGGCCACGTATAAACGTCGGTAAAAACTCGATTTGGTTTTGCTAAGCGCGGACATTAGGCTTCCTTAACAGCAAATTGATTAATGCGCTGCTTAGCTTAAAGGAATAAGTCGCCCTGCGCCCGTGGTGGGCGGAAATCCCGCGTGTTCAAGCCCTGCTCGGTGCGATCCTGCATGTTCCACTGGCGGCTGGCGCGTGCAAAGCGTTGGGCAATTAAATCCGCGAATACCCCTTCACCACGAAAGCGCTTACCAAATTTGGCATCATAGGCTTTGCCGCCCCGGCACTGGCGCATAAGACTCATCACTTTGGCGGCGCGTTCTGGGTAGTGAGCTTCCAACCACGCTTCAAACAGCGGTGCCACTTCATAAGGTAAGCGCAGCAACATCCAAGCCGCCGTTCGTGCGCCTGCTCGGCTGGCGGCTTCGAGTAGTTTTTCGATTTCATGATCAGTCAGCCCTGGGATAACTGGTGAAATCAGTGTCCCTACCGGCACACCCGCCGTATTGAGTTCACGAATAGCCCGTAAGCGCGCCTGAGGCGACGCCGCCCGTGGTTCTAGCGTGCGCTTTAAATTGGCGTCCAGGCTGGTCAAGCTAACAAACACACGCACCAGGCGATGCTCTGCCATCTCTGCCAATAGTTCTAGATCGCGTAGCACCAGCGTACTTTTAGTTACCAGCGTTACCGGATGGCGGCACTCCAACAGCAACTCCAGCAAGCGGCGTGTGGTTTTATAAGTAGCCTCTAACGGTTGGTAGCAATCGGTGTTGCCGGAAAGGTTGATCGGACGGCACACATAGTTGGGGTGGCAAAGCTCCTCTGTTAACCGTTCCACCAACCCGCTGCGGGCAATCAACTTGGTTTCGAAATCCAGCCCTGGCGATAAATCCCAGTAAGCGTGGGAGGGGCGTGCGTAGCAGTAAACGCAGCCATGTTCACAACCACGATAAGGGTTCAGTGAGCGGTCAAATGGCAAGTCCGGTGATTTATTCCACGACAGTGCGCTCTTGCTCACTTCCTCGCGCACTTCGGTGGCGATGGTCGTAGAGGCTTCCTCACGCCACCAACCGTCGTCTTCCACCACGCTATGGCTAGGTGCAAAACGGTTGTGAGGGTCGTACGTTGCCCCGCGGCCTTTACGCACGGCTGAAACACTCGATGTTTGATCGGGGATCGTCATTTGCCACCTCTGGCCTGCATAACTAATTATATGGCTATTTATGGCTATGTTGTCATCTTCTGTTGATGTGCTTTAAATATACTGTA
>TARA_R110000824_G_scaffold20545_13_pt1 | contig 54264 bp, 69 predicted proteins | sample TARA_R110000824 | Tara Oceans TARA_R110000824 (sample SAMEA4397747) | marine metagenome | biome: Polar Biome; feature: [MES] marine water layer (ENVO:01000295) within the mesopelagic zone...; material: water (ENVO:00002006), including particulate matter (ENVO:01000060) such...
AGTAATCAAAGAAGTCTTTATTCCTCTTCTCGGTGTATTGGCTAGCTTGTATTGAAAGGTGAGCAGATCCTCCTTGCCGTCATACTTGTAATTCTCTTTGATTCCAGTGACTAATGCTTTAGTGTCAAGGATCTTAGGCATTAATTGTTTCCACGGCTTACCAACGGCCTTGTAGTGATCTCTAATCAGGTAAATGTCGAAGCCAAGAATGTTGTGTCCGACAATATAATCCGCTTTGGAGAACATCGCATCAATCACTTCGAAAGCTTCCTCTGGAGAGACACCCTCTTTATCAACTCGTACTTCATCGTAGTGATTGATACGAGCTGCCTCTGGAGAGCAGACGACGCCATCTCTTTTCGGCCATTTGACGATAAGCTCTTTCGTGTTAACGATGTCATCGCCCACAAGCTCGACCATACCATACTGCCACGGCTCATTGAACTCCATGTTTAGGCAGAGATTGAATGTCTCCACGTCTACGAAACAGTAGCGAGCTTTTTTGTTAAATCTTAAAAGATGTCCGTCCATTATTTTGTCCCTTCATTTTGTTCCTTCCAGCTTTCAAAGCAGAATTCTTTGCTGCAAAAATGATCCAAGTTCGGGCGGCTCAGGATTGTCCTGTTATGAATGCACCTGAACGTCATGTAAGGCAGGAAATCTTTGCGATCCTTGTAATAGATACTTTTGGATTTAATCACTTTATAATTATTGCCTGACGCGTACTGCTCTACGCAGTTGACTAACGGGATGTCGAATGGCATGTCATTATCCTCAGTGGAAAATACAACATCTTCCTTATTGAAGACATTTAGGAAGTCGGGACAACATTGTGAAATCTTGAAGTTGTTATTGTAAATGAATGAATCATAGAATGGAATCAAACATACGAGATTGTCTGACGCAAGTGACTTCAGTTTAATCTTGTCGATTCGCGGAATGTAATAGAACCCGTCCTTTGCTGCTACTGAGGCAATCTTAACTAAGTTGTTGTAACCAGCTGCGTTTTTTGCAATGAGAACGATCTTGCTTTCCTTTTTCTTTGAAGCCTCATCCTTGATTGAGCAGTCGTCAAGAACGGTGAGTCTCAATCCAAAAATCAATTGAAGATCGGCTTTTTCTGCGTTAAGTTTCGCTTCAAGAAAACCCGAGATCGTGTCGTCAATCAGGAAGAACTTTTCCATATTGTTCTTTTTGCAGATGTCAATTATTGAATCTGGATGAATCAAATACTCATCCTTGAGTTTGTCCTCTTCTTTCTTTGGCTCTGCTGGAGGATCGCCCAGTGTGAGAATTGATCGGCCCAAAGAGAAGTGGCTCTTAAAGAACGGGTAAACTTTATAATCCATATGATACTACTATAGCACACCCTTAAAAGGATGTCAAGCTTGTTTTATTCCATTTCGGACAACCGCCATAATGACGCTTCTCGATTTTCCATCCCTTCTTGCCCTTTTTTAATTCTTTTAAAATAGTTGGCTGATTGTCCTTGTATTCCTCTGCGATATTTGTCACCGCCGTCTTCTTACAGACGCCTCGGTTGTCAATCAGAGCGTAATAATCATAAGGGAACTTGTAAGCGCAACTCCACTTTGGGTTGCCGTCCTTTTTAAGTTCGCCTTTTTCCTTGCAGAATCCACAGAGAAGGATGCCGTTGAAGCCGCCGCCCTTCTGAGGCTGGTCAGCAGCGTAATTGTCTGTTGCATCATCGTGAGAGAAGTCGTCGATTTTAGCTTGACACATCTCAAGGTAATGCTCGAAGCCCTCAAGCGTTTTTTCGTCAAATTGAAGCACCTGTTCTGGGGCCTTCTTGAATCTCAAAAAGATAAACGTCACAATCGGCGCGTATTCTGGATGAACCTTCTTAGCGGCAAGCGAATATAACATTGCTTGAACATTGGAAGCTAGTTCATCACCAGAGAACTTGGACTTGCTGCTTTTGTAATCGCAAATATGAACAGTCTTGTTCTTCTCGTCCAACGCCCATTTATCAATGAAGCCTCTCGCGTTGTAGACTGGCTTTTTATTTCGAATATTGAACGCGTACTCGGGATCAAATAGCTTCTTGCCAGAAAGAAAGAAGTCCGTTGTCAGTCCGACAAGGATCATTTTATTGACGAGCTTGTAATCCTCGGGATCAGGTAGATCGTACTTCTTGAGGTAAGCGACGACTACTCTTTCAATCGCGGGAGAACCCTTGATGTCGTTTGCGTTTACGATGTCGTCAAAGTGCTTACGATGTTTTGTTAGCAATAACCATTCGAAAACGGCATGGCACAATGTCCCTCTTAATGCTCCAGCATTTGTAGTGTCAGGAAGTTTAAGATGGTAATTGCACCAGTATAGCCACGAGCAATTCTCAAGAGTCTTTATTCTTGAGGCCGATAGTTGTTTATTTGATTTTCCCATGATTTGATTTGGTCGTCTGTCATGTCTCCGAAGTCGTTTTCTTCTTGAGGCAAATGAATGATGATCTTTTCTGGATCAAAATAACTTGACAGTTTTGTTTTTATCTTCGCGCTGGCCTTGTTGCCTGCGTCTCCATTTTTTAATTTGTCGTTGTTAACTGCAATTACGATTTCTGTGGGGTCGATTTTGATCAGTGTCGCCGCGAGCATTGGACTCACATGGACACCGAATAAGACAAGAGTATTCTTGATCCCATTATCCCATAGACGAAGCATATCGCCAATACTTTCAACTAAAATTACTTTGCGTACCTCGTGGAGCAGTTCTTTATTGAACAAGTAAGGATAGCAAAACGTCTTTTTCTTGCCTAAAATCTTCCATTTGACTCTCTTTGCGCTGTGCAGAACGTCTCTTCCATTAAACCCAATTATTTCTTCACGCTCGTTGAAAATAGGAAACACATAACGATAATACATTCGTCCGTTCTTCGCGATTCCTCCCTTGAACGTAGCGACTGTGGACTCTTTTACTCCTCTTTTCTTCCAATAAAGGTGATTCTTTTCAAGTCTATCTAGCCACTCCTTCGGATAATGTTTTGTTCCAACATCAACCTCTTCTTCGTTCTCCCTCGGGATGTTTCCAGAGAAATTTCTGTCCTTGAGAAACCTCTCAGCCTCTCCCATACTTTTGCCTAGAGTGATACGGACAAGCTCTTTTAACTCGCCGCCTCGACAGTCTTTGAAGTCATACCACAGGCCGTTATTTTTATCAACGAACAGGACATGAGAGTCCGAATCTCGATACAGAGGGATACAGTTGTAACTTTTTCCATTGAGCTTAGGAGAATAGCCGATACTCTCCAAAATTTCTTTAACTTGTTGTTGATCTTCCATTTAAAATACCCTTGGTTCGTTCTCGCTATTATCGTTGTCTAAAGGGATGTCCTCATACAAAGACTCCTTGATGATATCTTCGAGAGTTCCTCTTTCAGTGACTTGAAAATTCTCGACTTGATAATTGATGAAGTTGTTTTGCCATTCGGTTGTGCCGTCGTCCATCGTCCTCTCGATTCCATCAGTGTGACCGGAGGCATCCTTTCCTTGGTATCTTCCTTTCAATCTGATCATCTTGTGAGTGCCGAATTTACCTGCTTCATTTTTACCCTTGTCTTGTTCCTTCTCTTCGTTCGTCTTTAACCTAAAAATAGCGAGGAACGTGCAGAACCACATGAGCCTGTCAGACTGTGCGATGACTGAAGAATCATCCGTCATCTTAACCCCCTTGCGACCAGAGTTCTCGCCAGAACGGTTGATTTGAACTGCGGTGAAGATAGGACAGTCAATCTCTTCTGCGATTCTTTTTAATTTATCGGTCTTCTCGCCGATGGCTTGATGCTCTGCCCAGTGGTTGGATAGAGTCTCTCCTGTTAGTTTTAAATAATCGTAACAAATCAGACACTTTTTGCCTCGCCCGACGTGCTTCATGTGCCACCGACGAATGACTGATACAACTTCGTCAATGGTTTTGCTCCCGACGTGTTCGTGGAAGATAGGTAGGGTTTCCCGCTTTTCAAAAGTAGCCTTAACCTTATTTCTCATTTCTGAATTCTTATTCCATTGCCCTGTCTCAAGATACCAAAGAGGAACACCCGTCATTGCTGCTGCGTTTCTAAATCTAATCTCAGGCGTAGACATTTCCGTATCGAGAAAAAGAACCGGAACGTCATTCAGCTCGCAAACCCCATATCCCATCCGATTCAAGTAAGTCGTCTTTCCCTGTGAAGGTCTGCTTGCGATTGCGTAAATATTCCCGCCTCTCAACTCACCATTTAAACGATTAAAATGTGGGAACGGGGTCTTTAATCCCACTGATTCTTCTGGATTATTGCCCGTCTCCAAGATAGCATCATACATTCCTTCGTAAAGATTCTCGGGTCCATCGTCGAAGGTGAAGCTGCTTAATGTATCACCGTAAATGGCGTCAACATCACATACGATTTTAGATAGGTCATCATCTTTATTCTTCTCAAGGTGAATGCCAATGTCTATCGAGGACGATTTAATCTCACGAAGAACACGTAGTTTTAAAATGACCTTCGCTGTTTCAATAATACCGTTCTCGTTCATTTTCTTGAACGCAACTGCATCAATGTAATCGCCAATTGCTAAATCGCCCTTGAATTTAATTCCAAGGTTTTGAACTTTGTTGATGAGCAGTGGGAGGTTGAGGACTTTCTTGTCCTCAATAATTTGCCGGATGGATGAGTATATTACTGAATGCTCAGGCGTCTTGAAGTCAGTCTCTTTCAAGAACCCGACAATCTGAGCAATAGAATCAGGATTATTAATCAGTCCTCCGAGGAGGTGGCGTTCTAGGTCTACGGAATAAAGGTTACTCATGCACCCTCATCATAACCCATTTTTCTTTGGGTGTCAAGGGCAATCTTCATCTTCATCTTCATCTTCATCTGTTTCTTCGTCGTATAAAGTTTCTGCTACTATCGCGACTCGTTGTGCCTCGTCAATGATTGAAAGCCAACGATGAAGAAAAGTCTCCATTGCCATTATATGAGTGGCCGTGTCCATTTCTACTCTAATCTGCGGGACACCATCCTCGTCGAATACCATCACCAAGAATCCGCCGGTCGAAAACTCGTTGACTTGATGAAGAACTGAAGGTGGGACAATAAATTCAGGCATAACATATATTACACTATTTTACAAATAAACATCAAACTTTTCTTCGAACCACTGCTTTGTAAGGGTTTTTACTTCGTCGTATTCAATTTCAATAAATTTAAATTCATTTAACTCGGCCCATTTTCTTTTCTTTTCATCCCTTCCGAGAGAGTTTAAAAAATTTTGTCTGTTTTTGTTATGAAAAAATGGATTGTATTTTGAATGCTGCTCTCCGTTGACTTCTACTGCAAATTTGTAAGTGGCATTTAAAATGTCGACCTTCATTTGCGAGCCATAAACTGGGAATTCTTCGTATACGATATGGAACTTCCAAAATGGTTTTAAAAATTGCTTGACTTTAAATTGAAGATTTGATCTGGATTTTCCATCCCAATCTATCAAGAAGCGATTGACTTGACGAGTGCGTAGTCTCCCGCTGACGTCTTTTAATCTCATTAAATATCCTTTCTGAGATTGTCTTTAAATTTATTGAAGAAATACGAGCAAACCTCCTCCCGTTCAATAACGAGTCTTTCGATCTTAGCTCTTCCTTGTATCTGCTCGCTAGGTAATTCAATCCCAGCCTTCGCCGCTTCTTCGATAACTGTCGCGTCGAAACGAAACCACGCCCCCTTGCAAATTACCATTTCGAATGACAAAAGTACATCGAAAATCTCTTTCTCAATCCAAATAGATCTCCCTCCTTGTCTTCCATATCTGATTGGGTAGGAAAGAACGAGTTGGGATTTTTCATTGGCGCACTTTTCAACCTTAACCTTACAGTTGTGACCGATAACCCTGTTTGATGCATCGGCAACGCCGTTTGCTCCCTCCATATAATACTCGTCTCCGTAAGTTGAACCTCTGTGAAGGAATTCCAAAATGAGATCAGCTTGGTGCATTGCTGCATTGCCTCCGCTATACTTTTCTGCGCGTGGTGCTGATCTCTTGGAGGCTGGAATGTCAATTCTTTTTTGGCTCATCATGATAACCATGTGACCATGCTTGCCGACTGGCAAACCCATGTGCTTGAAGAAGTGAGAAAGCAGAACAGCTCCACCGGCTACCATGTGTGAGTCGCCGTATCCTTTATCAACGTCCCCTGCTCTTATCATGGCATCAACGGAGTCGATGATGAACAAGTATTGTTTTTTATCAGGATTATTATGAACCATGTCTGAGATCATTGTCAAGCACGACTCAAATTTATTGGACTCATGGACGTAACATGTCCCGTCTACCCAGTCTTCTGTCGGGTCACCATAAATGAACTTCACACCAGAACGACGCTCCATCTCTTTAGAGAGACGACCTTCGCATTTTAAATAAATAGCTCTTCTGTTTGGTTCTTCCAAGAAATTCTTTGCGACTTCAAGAGATTCTGAAGTTTTGCCCCCCTCTTTGATGCCGCAGAAGCGATGGATGCCGGGACCAATGCCTCCGAGTTCAATATCCAATTTTAAACTGCCGAAAGATACCTTGTAATCTACGTTTTCTACAAAATTGTAGTGATCCTTTGGGTTGTTCTTTAAAAATGCATTCAATTGAGAGGAGGATTTGTCTCCTGTCTCTTCTACTTCTGTTTTTTTCTTTTTAGCTGCCATATTTTAACCTAAAAAATCAATTATTGACTTCGTTTTTCTCTTATTAACTTCGTTTTGCTCAGGGGCTTCGTCCAGTGTTATCTCTTTGACTTCTTTTTCTTTTGAGATATTCGCTAAATTTTGATTAGTTTTAAAAAGTCTTCGTTGGTCTTCTAAATATTTTTTTCCGTCATACGTTCTGAGCCAAAACAGAGAATTTAATTTAAAGGGTGGGGCGGCGATGTGCTTCTCCCAAAACTCAAGACCATCAATCTTGATTAAGCAGGACAACAAGGTGAATTGAGATGATAAATCGGATTCGGATAAGAATTGGAAGTTCTCTTTCAGAAACTTTTGCAGGATCGGCTCGTAGGCGTCCCTGACTTTAATCATGTGAGAGCAAATCTCGTCGATCCAGTCATTTCTGGTAGCAGCAGCGTAAGCACCTCCGCAAGCCTTCGAGAACTCTCCTCTCGTGGAATATTTCTTTGCCTCTATGAGACAGTTTTCCTTATTATTCCAATAGCCTCTAGGTTTTCTTTCGGTACTCATCTAGATCCCACTGTACCATGTCTTTGATCATTTTGTCAAGAGAAATCTCAGGTTTCCACCCAAGTTCTTCTCTAATCGGGGTAGAATCGCCTTGAAGGAGGTCCACTTCGGCTGGTCGGAAGAATTTAGGGTTAATTTTTAATCCAACTGGACCGAGAGAACCCCTCAAATGTTCTCCGTCTCCTTGATACCACTTTTTGGGATCGTGGCAAACAAGACATTTTTCTTTTAGTCCTTCCCCAGTCCACCTCGTAAAGATCCCTGCTGCTTTGAACGCCTGCTCAACAAAATATCTTACAGAATGAGTACTTCCACTGGATAATACGTAATCTTTTATTTCCCCTGTCTTCTCTAATCTGAACTCATCTTGGTTAACCATAATCCATACGCCTTTAACGAAATCTCTTGAGTCTGACCAGTCGCGCTTGGCGTCGAGGTTGCCTAGTTCAATTGGGGTAACCTTTTCTCCCTTGTTTAATTGATTTTTAATTCGTGCCACCCCCATCGTGATCTTGCGCGTGACAAACTCCTCTCCACGCTTCGGCCCCTCATGATTAAAAAGAATACCATGAACAGCATAAATATTATGAGACTCTCTGTATACCTTTACCATGTGTCTTGCAGAGGCCTTCGATACTCCGTATGGAGAGCGAGGCTTGATCGGGTGAGCTATGTCCTGTGGCGAGTAATCCACATCTCCGAACTCTTCTGAAGATCCTGCTGAATAAAAACGACATTTGGGTTGAAACTTTTTAATAGCCTCCAAGCAACGTAATACGCCTAGTGTGTTAGTGTCCATGACGCTCTCTGGCATGTCCCAGCTAATACCTACAAAACTGTTGGCTGCAAAATTGATAAAATAATCAGGTTTCTCTCGCTGCACAAGATTGTCGATGGAGACCGTGTCGTTCAGCTCAAGGAAGTCAAGAGTGAATCGCGGATGACTTCTTATTGATTCGATGTTCTTGTAGTTGGGGTTGGCTGAGCGGCGCATTACACCAACGACCTCATGGTCTGTGGCATCAAGCAAATACTCTGCCATGTTCGCGCCATCCTGTCCTAATATTCCTGTTACTATTACTTTGCTCATGATATATTGTAAACCTTACATGTTATTGGGTTGATCCAAGTGACGGGCTTTTTGTATTCCAGTAATTGTTGGAAACAGTTGTGTGTTCCTCCTTTGTTGCCGTCCCATACCACGATAGCTGATTCGCAGTCCATTACCATCACCGAGTTCCTTCTCTTGTAAACTTGAAATGATTTAGCCATTAATAACTGTCGGAACTCCTTGTCTTTATCTGACATATACTCGTCTTGACTATCAAAGGGGATGTAACAATGCAGCGGCATCTTTAAGTCAATACAAGCAGACGCAAACCAAAGATCAACTCCGTCAGCCATACCAGATAAACCTACAAAAAAATCTCTCTTAGCTAATTCTTCTTTAATGACCTCTTCAATTCTCACATTGTCATACATTGCGAGTTTCGCCCTTCTATGTCCTGTAACCATTACTTTCATAGCTTGATTTTCCCCACGATTATATCTTTGAACATCACCCAGTCAGACGCCTTGGCCCATAGAGGGTTGATAAAAGCTGCTGGCTTGTTCTTTTCAATGAAAAAGTGTCCACTCCATGCAAAAGGATACACAACAAAGGGCGCGGCCAAAAACATAGGAAGAAAAACTAACGATTGAATCGCTAAACAAACACAAAGAATGACATACTTGATTGTCGCAAGCTGCCCAATAAAATGAAGACGCCTGTTCCACGGCTTAGTGTGGAGGGTCAGGTACATCTTGTAGTATTCTTTAAATGTCACAGGTTTTCTTTGATATTGCTTGAGGAATTAATTTTTGGGAGGTGGAGAGTGATGGGAATAATTTTTAACTTCCGGCAAATCTCTTCTTCTGCTGTGACCTCACTGCCAGACTTGTCCCCACTGTTGAAAAAATACCACTTGGGAAATGAAGTAGTGAATTTTTTAGGTGGAGTCAGATCGTATTTGACTTTCTTGATTGATTTGGCTACTGATGCGTCTTTGTCTATTGATAGAAATGTATAATCGACAATCCGCAATGCGTCAACCACTAGAAATCTTGTCTTCTCGTTTAAAAATGAGCGAGCGTCCTTCTTTTCTACTTGTAAATCATTATTAACAATCACACAGAGATGATCAACCATCAAAGACGCCTCTTTGAAATACTCAAGGTGTCCCTCGTGTAGAGGGTTGAAATAACCTGACACGATACCTACTTTAGTGGGGCGTCGTCTTTTTTCAATTTCCGTTTTCATATATGCTTCTTACTCCTTCGTCGTCAAATTTGAATGGCATCACTTTTGACCCGAACTTTTCTTTCAGCAGGGTCTTTTGAAATGGGTTGCAAATAACCATCAAAAATCCACATCCCCCTGCCCCCAACAGCTTCAGGCCGATGCATCCCGTCGCTTCAATTGCTTCTGCCATTTCTTTGACGGCGGGTGTGCTAATTAAATTTGAAATCTTTGACTTCTCTCTCCAGCTTGATAGCAATAATGACCCGATGTCATCTATATTCTCTCTCTCAAACGCCTTGTAAGCAGCGCGAGCTATATCAAGAATAGTTTTTTTATCTTTGTTCTGGTGTGACTTCGCGATGTCATCTGTTACGCGCTGCTCACCTGTGTATATGAGTAGCATAGATGATTCCAGTTCGTTTTTGAACTCTAGTGACACTGGCAACGGACGAACAAAGAAGTCGCCGTTTTTCTTGATCTCGATGGAGTTTAATCCTCCGTATGCCGCCCAGATCTGATCTTGTACACCACCAGCATCCCCAAGAATTTCACGTTCTAACTTGATTGCTCCTTCTGCAATATCTTTTTTGTCTATCTGTCTTCCTTGCATGGTAAATATAGAATGAATTAAAGATACACAGAATGAAGACGAGCCTCCTAAACCTGTGCGAGACGGAATATCAGAGAATACTTTTAATTCAATCGGGTCGGTGACTTCAAAATATCGAAGAGCCTCCCTGATAAGGGGATGCTCAATATCATTGATATTTTTAACAAGCTCTTGTTTGCTATAAGACAAAAGAGTACCTTCTGTGATGATGCTTGGACGATATCTTATTGCAGAGAAATAATGCTTATCAATAGTTGTCCCAATGCATAACGACTCATGCTCCTCGTAGAACTCCTTGTAATCTGTTGATCCTCCAAAAAGAGAAATCCTTAATGGGGCTTTTGAAATAATCATATTAGTAATTTCGACACATATTTTCTACGCTATTGTCGTGTAGATTCTTGTAGTAATATAGCACCTCTTTGACTCCTTCCTCAAGAGAATGAGTCGCTTGAAATCCTAGATCCGTGAGCTTCTTGCTCGATACTTCGTAATCTCTTTTGTCTGGGTCGGTTTTGTTCTCCATTTCGACTACGTCGCCGCCAACTATATTGCAGATATCATTGGCAAGTTTGAGCTTCGTTGAATTGATTGCATCGTTGCCCAAATTGTACGTCTGACCACACATCTTATGCTTGTTATGAATGGCGAACTCAAATGCCCTGACAATATCCTTCACATGGATATAGTTTCTTCTAAAATGTCCATCGAACACCTCAATCTCTCCATGATCGTGAGCCTCTCTGGTTAGATTGTTTACAAGAAGGTCAAATCTTGGACGAAAAGACATACCAAATACAGTAGCCAGTCTGAAACATATGGTTCCTTTATACTCTCGTAGTAATAAATCTTCTGTTCTTTGTTTTTGTTTTCCATAAAGCGAGATTGGGTTAGATGGTGTTTCTTCTGTACAGATCGCGTCCCCTGTCGATCCATAGCCTGAATTTGTGTTAGGATAAATAACCAATTGCCCATGCAGATGAGGTAATAAAGCATTGAACCATTCATGATTAATACGTTCAGAACCCTTCTCGTCTTCTTCGCACAGGGGCGCACCGACAAGAGCTGCTAAAGGAATGATGACGTCAGCCTTGTTGATCTCTCTAATTAAATTTTCTGACCACTGAGTAACGTCTTCGTTGTAGAACTTGATTCTTCTCGAACTATCATTAGTGAATAACTGAGAGAGTAATGGACCTTGATTGTATATTAGGTTATCAAATACAGTAACATGGGCGAATGAACTGAAATGTTTCGCCATTTTTGATCCGATATAACCTCCACCTCCTGTGATTAATATGTTCATGCGTCTTTAAATGGTGTAATAAACTTGACTCCTCGTTCATGCAAATCCCTGCATTTGTTAAGGATTTCTTTTTTAAAATTCCAACTCAATAACAAAATATAACTGCCACTTTCAATTTCCGAGTGTTTTTCTTCTCTAATAGGGACATGTGTTACTGGCGTATAAAACCCACACTTCATATCGTTTACCTCGTAAGCAGCCTCAATTAAATTATGATCTAATTCGCAATAAGTTAAAAGGGTATTACCTTTTGCTGGTGCGCCAAAGGCATAAACTTTGTGACCTTTGCTTTTTATTTCCTTAATAAATTCCTTTAGCGAATCTGCGCTTTTGACTACCGCTTTGGAAAACTGTTTAAGTGTTTTTTTATTCACTAACTCTTTATCTTCCTTAACTAATCGGTTCATTCTGCCTGATGTATCCATTCTTGTTGGACTCTTCCTCTTATCGCCATTGCAAAATTTAGCTACGATGGTTCCTCCATGAATTTCTTTATGATAAGCATCAAATAAATTTAAATCATAAGGTTTTAATAAATTCCGAAGAGACTGTAATGAATAATAACAAAGATGTTCATGATAAATACTATCAAATGATGTATGCTTAAGCATGTCCCCTAAATACATGAACTGACAGACAAAAACCCCATCACTAGTTAGAGCTTTTTTAATTCCCTTAATCACACTATGCAATTCTTCTAAATGAAAAAATACTCCTGACGCATTAATGAGTCCTACTCGACCCTCAAGCCCATGATCCTCAATTGTTTTTTCGTTAAAAAATTCATTGATGACATGGACCTTATTATCGAGACTAATTTTTGCTATGTTTATTGCGGATTCTATATTGATTACATTTTTAAATCCAAGCTTTTGATATTCTTGTAACTGTGTACCGTCATTACCACCAATATCTAAAACGCATTCTTTTTTATCCATATCAAGCAAATGTAAATTGTCTATGGCTACGTTCTTAAAATGTTCACGCAAAGATTTTGTTGTACCACTAACATACGAGTGTTGCAAGAACATGATTTCTTTGGGAACGGTGTAATCGAGTTGGCAAAGCTCACAATCCTGACATTGAACCATACGAAGAGGGTAGGTATTTTCTTTGCCTAGATGCTCCTTCAACAAGAAATCATTACACCAAGCGTGCTCTCCCAAATCAATAACTAATTTAAGATTTGTAGAGTCACATGACCTGCAATTTGATCCTGTATTTTTTTTTGGCATAATTATGTTCCTAAAGTATTATTATTTAAATTATCTTCCGATACTTTATGAGCTAGTTTGGTGTTGATGAAGTCAATTTCTCCGCCCCTTTCCTTTATCACTTGAAAATTATTTTCAGCCATAAAATGAATAAATTCGTCTGCGTCAGGTTCTCCACAATGCTGCCAAGGTTTTCTGAGTACTTCACACGAAAAGAAAACAATTTTAGATAAATACTCTCCAGCACTTCGAACTACTACGGGATCATAGCCCTCGCAATCCGTTTTAACGTGTTCTATATATTCAAACCTATCCCAAGGAACAAGATCTAAAATTGATTTTAAAGAAACAGTCGGTACCTTTATGACTCCTTTAATATTATTACCTTGTTGGTGCTGTGGGGTTAGTTTTAACAATGATGACGCACCGGATCTGGTATCATCATATATTACTTCATAAAAATCTCGTTCGCCAATACCCTCTACATTATCTATGGCTGCTTGCATACCACATATTCGATTATCAATCAAACAAATTTTTTGTCTATTTAGTACAACTTGATTTTTTTCTAATTGAATATGTTTTATGTCGGGGTAACTTCTACAAGAAGTAAAAGCTGTATCGTAATCTTGAAGAACAGTCCAATGATATGGCAATGGCTCTATGGCAATTACAAATCTATCGTCAGTGTCTGCAAGCCAAGCCGCAGAATTTCCTGCCTCAGCACACAATCCAACGTCCAACTTAATATATTTGAGGTTGTTGGGAATGTCTAATTTGCCGTTTCGTATTTTACTAAAACTGTTTGGCACTATTAAATCAATAATATCATTCATTTATTTTCCCTTCGTAATATTCTATCATTTCTTTAATTACAAAATCTATATTTGTTGGTTCATATTTTATATTAGGTTCTAGTCTTTTAGACCTAACACCCACAAATTTATTCGTATCATATACAATTTTTTTATGATCATAATCTAAAATATCACATATTTTTTTTGCGTATGCTCTAATAGTATATTCTTTTTCTGTGCTTAAATTATAAATCATGTTGTTCTTATTGTCCTCTTTTAACATCAAGTCGACAGCATCCTTAACATACATCATCTCTCTTTTTTGATATCCATCACCCCAAAGCACCACTTCTTCATTATGATGCTTCCCATTGTATATCTTTCTGATTAAATCAAAAATAAAATGAGAATCCTCCAAGTCAAAATCGGGGCCGCATAGCATTGGGGGTATCCAAGTTTGGTAGTTCATTTTATATTGGTCATTGAAAGCTACCATACCTGTATGAACCATACGTTTTGTCATCGCATAACTATACAAATTAGGATCGACATCGCCTTTGCAATAATTTTCTGCTGACATTGGTATGTTGGGATCATACGCACAACTGGTACCCATTGCTACCATTGTCGCTTGCGGTTGATATTGCTTCCAATAACTTAAAATATTTGTATTAATCTTTTGATTTTTAATCCATTGATCTGCCGGATGGTATAGACAAAAATCTCCTGCCTTTGTCCAAGCCGCAAAATGATAAATAAAATCTAATTTTTTTCCATTGGTAATATCTCCCAAAGATTCAGATAAATTATTTTCTGTTGTATTACTAATGTATATTTTGGATTTTGGATGTCTCTTCGAAAAAGATTTTATAAAATGCCTTCCGAGAAATCCTCTATTTCCAGTTATTAAAACGTTTAAAGACATTTTTCTAAACCCTTTGCTAAAGCGTCCCCAATATCTTGAACGTCTTTGTCTGATAAATACCGATGAACCCCTAAATGAATTCCATTATCGCCAACATGTTCTGCATTTGGAAAATCACCAATTTTATGTTTTAAATAAGAGAAGGCTGAGTGCTGTGTCGGAATACAACCAAAATTTCTCTTCCAATGTATTTCTTCTTCATCGAGAATCTTTGTTATTGCTTCTAACTGGCCGGGCCGTTTTAAAGTAACACTAAATCCATGAGGACAATTTAAATCACCTTCGTCTTGTTCAGAATACCAAGCTCTATCTTTGTAGGCGGATAATCTTTCATGTAAATACATCATATTATTATGTCTTATGTTAAATGTTTCATGAAAATTTTCGACTCCCTCTAAACCCAAACTTGCCTCCAGATCATTCATTTTACTATTGAGGCCAAACAATGGATGATTAAAATAAAGACCACTTCTTCCATGACAACGGGTGCTTGATATTGTTTCATAGATAGACTCATCATCTGTTGATACCATGCCTCCTTCACCGCAACAAATTAAATGTGCTACATAAAAAGAATAACATGACATGTCTCCCCATTTGCCAATATATTTACCTTGAAATTTTGCACCATGAGACTCGCAGGCATCTTCTATGACTGTAAGGTTGTATTTTTTTGCTATGTCACAAATCTTTTGCATGTTACAAGGCTTCCCCATCGTATGTACTACCATGATCGCCTTTGTTTTATTTGTTATCGCTTCTTCAATTTTGCTTGGATCTATATTAAGCGTTTCCTTTTCTATGTCTACAAACTTAGGGGTAAAGCCAGCAGCACGAATGGCATTTGAGGTTGCAATAAACGACAAGGCTGGCGTGATAACTTCATCCCCAATTTCTGCGCCCAGATTATATAAGGAAAGACAACATTGAATTACTGCATCGGTGCCTGAACTAGTGGAAAGATTATATTTATAATCAAATATTTCTCCCCATTTTTTTTCAAATTGTATTGATTTTGAACCATAGGATGCCCAGTTAGAATCAACAACTTCTAAAAGATGTTTTTTTGCGACGTCTCCAATTTGAAGTTCTCCGAACTCTATACGTTTCTTTTTCGCTCCATATATATTAGATTTTTTCATTAATAGAAATCTCCATGTTCAATTATTAAAGTAGAAACACCGTCTTCTCTGTCTAGTGCTTTTTTGTATTCGTTAAATATTTGTTGAGGGTAAAGTAATTCTACGACATTAATATTTGTGCAAGAGTTTTTAAAAGCCCGTGTAAAATTTGCTTTGTGTTGATGACCGGGATCTAAAGGATATTTAGACCCTACTACGGTTTTCATAATTACTTTAGGTTTGCTTTGACCCATAGACATCGCGTCCCATTTATCCAAATGATTAACTATTTGATTCATTGCTAATATTATAAAATTCATTCTAGGATACATTGATACTGGAATGTAACCTTCAAGAGCGAGACCTAAAACGAACCCTGCTTGAAATTCTTCTGCTACTGGAAACTCTAACTTCTTATGAGAGGGGAAGTCTTCTACTTGGTGTGTGAGAGCGGTCCCCTTATATTCAATAGCTTGACCGACAAATATAGTGTTAGGGTTAGTATTGAGATATCTCATCCCTTTATTTACTTCATCTATATATTTCATTTTAAAACTTTACAAATGCGCCCGTGCCACTATGAGGATAAGTTGTTTCGTATGAATAATATATTAAATCTGTATTTTTACAATTGCATTTTTTTAACAATGCATACATATTATCAAATAAAACCTTCGTATTAATTCCACACGTTGGCTCTGTCTCTGTGCATACCGACTTGCCATTATCTTCGACAACCCAAGTGATAGGAAGGTCATGGCCAATTGCGTATCTAATAGATTCATTTACGACGCCCGAATTAAATGCCATGTCCCCGACAAAGACCCAAACTCTTGAGGATTTTTTCAGATTGAGTAAAGCCCAAGATGAACCAACAGCAATCGACGCCACACCACCAACAATAGCCGAACTATAAAAATTATACTCTGGATAATGTAAAGTGATTGATCTCCCTTCTAAGATGTCCTTTTTTACTTGATCTTCTGGTACTCCTTTTAATAAACAATGAAAATGACTTGCCCATGTTGAAAACACATAATCTTCTTTATGTATATTTTTAAATATTTCTATAAGTTGTTTTTCATTTCCATTTCTAAGATGAATTGGGGCTTTGATATGTCCATCTTCGTAGATGTCTGCAATGCTTTTTTCAAAATCAATTAAATGTTGTCGGGACATAATATATTCCTACTAGTAGTGATGCTTATTACGATCATTTTATTCATTATTTCTTATTTCTTGCAGAAAATATTCAACACTTTCTTCGAAAGAATATTTGGGTTGCCATCCCGTTGCCTTTTTAAACTTCGTGCAATCTGGAATTTGTAGAGTGACATCTACAGGTCTTGTTAGCTTTGGACACTGCTCTGTTTTTATTTCTGTATTAGAATTTTTTATTAGCAAATTCAGAAAATCTCCTACGGATATTGAAGTCTCACCTCCTATATTATAAACCTCTCCTATTTCGCATTTTTCAACGGCCACCCAGTAGGATTCCATGGCATCTCTTACGTCTATCAAGGTTCTGACGGAAGCAAGATTGCCATGTTTCAAAATATCCTTTTCTCCATTTTCTATTTCTACAATTTGTTTAGCAAAAGAAGAAGCAAATAAATCTTTTCTTCTTGCATTTAAATATGTGAACATTCTGGTTGTTATTACATTTAAACCAAAGCTTTTATGGTAAACATATCCCAAATTATCTTGTGCCAGCTTGGAAGATGCGTATGGGTTGATTGGCTTAATCTTATTTTTCTCCGTGATGGGAATTTCTTCTGGGGAAACCGAACCGTAAACCTCTGACGTACTACAAATTTGAATTATTGGATTGTAATTTGAAATAGTTCTGACGGCTTCAAGTAAATTTAAAGTTATTTTGACATTGTTTAAATAGGTTGAGACGGTATTGTCAAAAGCATCTCTAACATTTGCAAGTGAGGCCAAATGGAATATGACGTCTGGCTTTTCTCTATCTAGAATTCTGTATAAATTAGGAAAATCACACAAATCACAGCTAATGACATTAACTTTATCGCGTACCCTTTTAAGGTTGTCGTGGGACTTGGCAGTATGCAAGCGACTGGTGCCACAAACCTCTACACCTTTTTTATTGTTTATAATGTATTCGGCTAAATAGCTTCCTCCGCTTCCTGTTATTCCTGTTATTAGGGCTTTCATATTTATCTATATATTTTATCTTTATTTTGCATAAACCATTCACACGTCTTTTTAAGACCTGTATTTAAATCAACCGTGTGGGTAAATCCTAATTCTTTAGTGGCTTTTTCAACTGAAATATACCTTTCTTGTATCATCCTAGGTTTGTTTGTTAAGTATTTTATTTCTGGCTTAACTTCTAATATGTTTGAAAGCATATTAATAATATCATTGACGGTATAATTTACTCCTGCTCCTATGTTATACGCGTTAAACCCTGTGCAAGATAAGGATTTGATGACAGCGTCTACCGCGTCTTCAACATAAATTAAATCTCTTGAGTCTGACCCGTCACCCCAAACCTCCAGAGGGAACCTTTCTTCGCAAAATTTTCTAACCATTGCCGGTAACACATGAGAGGTTTCCAAGTCAAATTTGTCATACGGACCATACACATTAGAAAGTCTCAACACTGTGCAATCCATGAGATTTAATTTTTCAGAATACAACTTCATTAAAACTTCTGTATATCTCTTCATCCATCCAACGCTATAATATTTATCAAATGGATCGCCATCAAACATGTTGTCTTCATACATCGTAACAGCGTCGTCTGGATATCCAGTTGTGCTGCCAAAATAAATTACCTTCTTGACGCCATTTTTATAACACGCGTCAAGGAGATTAACATTCATTACTATGTTGTCATTAACCAGACCCAAAGGATTGTTTTGTATAAATGACGCGCCAAAAGATACGGCAGCAGCCAATATTGCATAGTCAACTCCCTTTGTAATTTTTGAGCAGTCTTCTTTTTGTGTTAAATCGCATTGTACAGCAGTAATTCTTTCGTGTTTTAATATATCATCATAATAAAATGGGCGATCTGTCTTATAAGTAGTTATTATTTTGACGGTGGGGTTCTCTAAAAGTTTTTTTACTACATTCAAACCAATAAATCCCGTGCCGCCCGTCACTAGAATAGTTTTATTTTCCATTGTGGCCCTCCTTGAATACATCGTATCTCTTTATATTGTTATTGTGATACCAATGAATTACTTCTGAAATAGCAGCATCAATATCTGTAAAATCATTAAACCCTAAGCCTTTTAGTCTGTCTATATTTAAAACTCTTTTGGGGTCTCCTGTGGGTTTGGATATATCCCACGAAACGGGGGGGCTATTTTTAGTATGTCTTAATATTGTTTCAACCAATTTTTTGATGCTAAGTCCATTCCCTGTTCCTGCATTAACGGGTTGTGTGATTTTATTTTCAACTAAAAAGCAGCAAATTTTTGCCACATCTTTTGCATATATAAAATCCCTAATAGCACTTCCATCTCCCCATACACTCAAGGGTGATTCTCCATTTTCTATTCTAGTTATTAAAGATGGAATTACCATACAAGTTTCTGGATTAAAATTATCTCTTTTACCAAATACATTTCCCGGTCTAATAATACTAACCCTGTCCCATCCATATTGTATTTTATAAGACTCTGCTTGAAGCTCTCCCATCCGTTTTGCCCATCCAGCAAACCAATCATTTTTTGAAGGGTTGAGTTTCCACAAATCATCTTCTGGGGATTCAAAATTACCGTAAACACCAATGCTACTTGTATACAAATACCACCCCACATCGTTTATTCTGGCTGCTTCCATCATATTTGAATTAAATTGAAGCATAGGAACAAAGAAAGAAGCTGGTTTCTCTTTGGTCATTACTGGAGATCCTTTGACTCCAATCATATTAAAAACTATGTCAATTTTTTTACATATTTTTTTACAAACCTCAAAACTTCTCAAATCTTCTTGAATATATCGAACTCTATGATCAAAAATATTTTTATCAATAGAAGCCACGGTAACAATAGCTCCTTTTTCTAACAGGAGATCAACAACTTCTGCGCCAATCATTCCTGTCCCACCAGTTACTAAAACTTTTTTATCTTTAAACATCTTTGCACTCCCATGTGATTAGTGATTTATCTTTGGTTTTCATAAATGGATAAAAATTTTCTATCGTATACTGCTGACTTCTTTTGTATCCATTTTGAGCTATCGTTTTATACTTGTCCCAATTTTCAGTAATGTCTTTAATCTTTTCTGGCAATTCATCTTCATTTTCAAAATATACAAATTCTTTGTTTTCAGTATAAAAATCTTCTATTAATTTCCATTCATCTTTTCTACAAAGGATTAGTGACCCACAGGATGCCGACTCATGGACTCTAACTTTAAATTGAGGAGCAATATGAGATCCGTGAGAACCATAAAACGCAGGGTGGTTAAAACCATTAGCAGATAAATTTTTCTTATGTTTATTTTCTACAGATATCCAATTATAACACAAAGAGATCTTGCACTTCGATACGGCTTTCAATTTATCTTCTGTTGAAATTATTTTATTCGCAGACGTTGCATGTGAACCATGCGGTCCAAAGCTAAAAAATTGATGATTGAATTTTTTGAGAGCGAACAAAGCTTTGTCTTGTTCTGGTACATGAATTCCACCGAAATAGCATACGTCATGTTCTTTTGTGTCATTGTGTGTTGAACTGTAATTCGTAAATGCAAATGGAAAGTAAATAAATTTTTCTTCTTGAAAATACTTGTTAGCTATTTTGCAGGTATATTTGCAAACACAATAAACTTCTGTAAAATAACGATAAGCCTCCATATTAAATGGTTGTGCGAATTCACATGGTGACCACACATTTATTAAGCATCTTCTTTTTGCATCTTTATATCTGTTTAATAACGGACGATTTTCCAAAGTATGAAAGCCGTTAAATATGATTAAATCTTCTTCATCATTAATATTTTCAAATGATTTATTTATATAAGGGGTGAGACCTAAAGTGTAGTCTCCACTAAAATCATTTACTATTTTCATATTGTTCTTGATATTCCTTTTTAATTTTTTTGAGTTCTTTTGGGTATTCTGTTGTCCATTTTCCTCTATTAATTGCAGATGCAATATGAGGAATAATATCAGAATCAAAATGAACCATACCTCTTTTGGGTTCATTATTATAATAACACAGTCCTTTAATATTTAACTTCCTGCATACATCTTGAGCTAGAACCTCCAAATGTCCTCCTGTATCCCCTTTGGCTCCGATCTCGGATGGAGGACAATTCTTATGGATGTTTAAAAAATCAGCGGTCTTACAGAAAGACAACGTCTGAGAAAAATTGTTTCGGCATGTCTTATCAATAAGAAACAATTGAGGTCTGACCTCGAAATAATCCTCCATGTCCGTATGAACAAATTTTATAAAAGAGTAAACGTCTCTTTCCAATATGGCAAGTAGCTCATTCATTTTTTTTAAATTCGCCTTGTCATAAAATAAATAATCTTCGTTGGCATACAATATAACATCCTCGTTGACCTCGCCCAAGCACTTAATCATTTGATCTCTGTAATTGTCTTGATCATTGTATCGTATAATCGAAGCATACGATGGAACGTTTAAAATCTTATCAGCAAAGACGTAAACACGATTAAAATAATCAACCCCAATATATTTCTCCATGCAAAAGAAAAATATCTTAAGACATTCCTCGTTGGAACTATGGGTATTGATGACTAAAGCGGGTTTCATTTCTTTTGGGTAAACATAAATTCGGAAATGTCCCTGTAATCTGGGTCTTCTATTTGGTCCTCCGCGTGTTCTGGATAAACACTTAATAACATTAACCCACGCGCCGCCCATTCTGGGGTGATGTATGAATTGTAACCCATGTCATGAATCGCGTCCATTGAATAAGGGGTTGTTTCCGTGCGTCCTGACCATCTTAATCTTTTTAACGCTTTATAAGCATTTAGATTGTCGGTGAGGATCATTCCTCCCTTGCCAATTTTTAACGGTTTTTTAATGCCAAACGAAAGACATATAAGGTTGCCGGGAACATACATGTTGCTTGTTAGTCTTTTGGCTGCGTCAATGATAGGGTAAGGGTTAAGAGAATAAATTCCTTTCCACTCCCTGTCCTCTAACACCAGCTTGCCCCCCGCTTGCTTGATTGATTGAGCTACTGATACATATGTTCTCTTGGGAATACGAACTTCATTACCCTTGACCTCGAAATAATCACAGCACATACGAATAGCATTAGTACAATTATCTACAGCGACAGCGTACTTGGCTCCTGTGTACTCAGCCATATTGGCTTCGAACATTTCTACTATTATTTGTGGGTTAATCATTCTCTTTTCGTTTTAACATTGGGCGAAATGTAATCGGCTGCATGATCCAACCAGCTTTCTCAAACGACTTGATTGAGGCTATATTGTCGGGCTTGACTGTCGCGCTCAAATAATCTTCTTTGCTGAATTTTCCCGTATAAAGCTCTATCATCTTGGACCCGTAACCTTTACCTGTGCAATCTGGATGGATGGCTAATCGAACGTCCCGTTGAACCTCACCGATAAAGCCAACATCCATTCCCTTAACCGATGCTATAAAATAACCCTTTCCATTTTCCGACATGAACAATTCATGAGTCTCGCTGTCAATCAACTCCGCATCCATGAATCCATCTTTGCCCTCGTTACGAACTTGCAGTATAAAATCCCAATCTCTGTATGTGGCTTTCCTTAATTCCATATGTCTACCTCTGGTATCACGATGCCTCTATTCCAATACATGTTTAGATAATGACGATAGTAACAGCCTTTTAATTTAAAATGATACCCTAAAGACGAGCCGACATCAATGTATTGATTTTCTGGAAACTCCTTATACAGTTCATAAATAGCGTAGTTGCTAAGGGTCGCTGCTGCGAATAAGAAGGTATGGTTTTTAATCTTATTCTCTCTGATCCAGCTTGCCATCTGTTCGATCTGATAGTAGTCATTGATCATACAGTTAGGGCCACAGGTAAAACTCTTCTTTACGTCGAATGGAAGGTCGCTAAGGTCGGCGTTCTCATTGGCCATTAAAACGATTTTCCTTTTGGCGAACTCAGGGATGATCTCCTTCACAAACCTTCCGTAGTTTCCATTAATCATGAGGTTGGAAAAGGAGAGATGCTGGTCGTCGCCCTCCCCATACAGCTCGGTGCAAAACTTCCACGAGCAGTCTCCATACGATGCGTTCTGGGGTGGGATGCCCTTGAAATAATTGTACTGACGGTGCTTGAACGCCTCGACCAGTTTTTTCTGGAATGACTCGTGCTTGTCTGGGCGAAACTCTTTTTGTTCTTCTGGCAAATAAGAACCGCCATGCTTCACGTCGTCACCATGCAAATCACCTTGGATAAAATGGTCCTTGGCTAACACCACTACGTTGTTCTGCAACACAGTAACCTCACCATCAGAGAACCTAGAGAAAGCAAACGGATCCCCAGATACAATCAAAGCTTTTATCTTATCGAACTCTCGTGTGAAATCTTTCATTTATAATTGTCCTTTGCCCACTCCCACATTCTCTTGATAGACTGGTCTAACCCCACTGTGCATTCATATCCAAGTTCGTTTTTAATCTTGTCCACGGATGGGCAGCGTCTTTTGGGTTCGTTCTCATACACGATAGGAGGCTGGATTATCCTAACCAAGTCCTTCTTCCCTGCGATACTCGCCACCCTGTTAGCTAGGTCCAACATTGGGATTTCGTTTTCAGGGTTACCAATGTGATAGAGAATGTCCTTACCCTTGGTGAGAACCTTGATACTTCCCGCCAAGAAATCTCCATACCAGCAGAATGCTCTGGTCTGATCGCCGGGGGCATAGACGTTGATTGGTTCTTCCCTGAGACACTTGGAAATAAAATTAGGCATCACCCTCTTGTCATCCTGTCTGAAATAACCAACGACGTTGAACGGTCTGATAATCTTACAGTCAAGGTTGAACTGATCCCTGAATACGTACGAGAGAGTTTCAATGTACATCTTGGTTACATCGTAACATGAACGCTTGTCAAGCGTCAAAGCTGTCGGAGTGCAATCCTCCTTGGTTGGAATGAATTCGGCTGGTGGTGTTCCCAATACCTCAGAAGACGAAAAATTCATCACGCGAGCATTGTGTTTCAAGGCTAGGGTTAGCACGTTCCTTGTCCCAATCGTTGATACATCCATTGTTTCGAGTGGGAACCTCTCGTAGAAATACGGACTAGCACAACCGCTACAGTTGATGATGAAATCAATCTGCTTGTTGTGTAGCTTGAGGTCCAATGGCATGATCAAGTCGTGATCAAGGTTGGTCAAATAAGGATCTTCTGGCTGCGTGGTCTTATCTCTACCCAAGAAATTATCAAGGGAGATGATGCGACATTTGTCGGTCAGTACGTTCTCGTTCAAATAAAGAAAATACTTAACATACAACGAACCCAAGAACCCTGCGCCGCCGCACACGAGGATAGTCTTACCCTCGAAATCGTACGTCTCCTCTTGGGTCTTGTTGTAAACCTCTTTGAAATCTCTCTTTAAATATTCAACCATTTTTCATTCTCCAGTGTCCAGTTGATTGTTCTTTCCAACGATTCTATGAAGGGCATGGGATGTGACCAACCCAATAGTTTCATCTTGTCTCCGTTCAGTGCATACCTGAGATCATGCCCCGGTCTGCTACTGTGGAAATCCACCATTTCATACTTTAATTCTTTTCCGACTGCTTTTGCGATAGCTTGTGCCAATTCAAGATTGTCCATCTCAATCTCACCCACGATGTTAAACCTACCTATTTCTGAATTGTAATTGTCCAATTGAGAGTCTACGTTATTAATGATGTAAAGAAGTCCGTCTGCTACGTTTCGAGCGTGAATGTAATACCTGCTGCCCGCCTTGGTCTTGGCTGCATTGCTGTGAATTGTCACACTTTCTCCTTTCAAAGCCTTCCTGATAACCATTGGAAAGAACTTCTCAGGATGTTGACGTTCTCCAATGACGTTCATTGTATTGGTAATGATGATGGGAAGCTTATAAGTATTTGAGTAAGACTGACACAGGCACTCTGATGCTCCTTTGGATGCCGAGTAAGGGTTGCCGCAGTTAAATCGATCCCCCTCTTTATAGTTTACCCCTTCTGGTGCTGAACCATAGACTTCATCCGTCGAAAAATAAACGAACTTCTCCAAATAATTCAAGCCTCTCGCATATTCCAACAAGTAAAGGGTCGAGTTTACATTGTTCTGCACGAAGGGTACTGGGTCGGAGATTGAGTTATCTACGTGGGACTCAGCAGCGAGGTGAAAAATATAACTGATATCACCCAACTCCTGCTTCAACCCTTCTGGGAATGGCATACAGAGGTCGGTGGTAAAAATCTTTACTCTCTTGTCATCAAAGGCTTTAATGTCTCTGATTCTGTCGTGACCAGAGCTAGCGTAACTCAGCTTGTCAATGCAGTAAATCTCCCAATCCGTATTCTTTAGAAAGTGTTCTAGGACATGATGCCCTACAAACCCGTTAGCTCCTGTTAGTATTACTTTTTTCATCTATGTATTTTTTGAATTCGTTTTCTGTATCATACCACCAAGAACTCGCCTTGGCTTGGTTCCTGTCCACATCTAAATAAAGGTCATTCCATTTCGGACCCTCGGGATCTGTAACCACCATGTCGTGTGGGATTGAGGATAATGCTCTTAATTTGTCACCGTCCTTGATAAGCTCTCTCCACTGGGCGAGTCTCTCTTCCAAGGTTCCCTGCGGCGGCTCACCTTTACAGAAAATACCAGACAGACCTACATGCATTGACCTAGCTTGGTCAGGCTTTAGGACGAACAGGTTATTGTTCTCCATGATGCGCTCAACTGCTCCGTCGTGATGGGTATGCTCTTGTGTGGACATTCTTGAGTCTCGAAAATGCGCCGAGTAATACCCCAAGGGATTCTGAAAGAAAATCTCTCTGGAGAAATGAGGCAGGAGGTATTTGTTAATGGCTTCCGCCGAAATAACAGAGAGCGAGCAGCACTGATAGTCTCCAATTAACAACTCTGGCTCACCTGTTAGCTCAGTCTCGGGTCTACGCTTGTGGGAAGCACCCATGATGCGAGGGTATCTTTTTAAATATGTGTCGTAAATATACTTATTAAATCGAATGTAATCTTTGGTGGGTAGAATGTCTTCTTCTCCCACGATAACAAAGTCGCAGGTTCTCTCCTTATACCCCGGCTCCAAATAAGCAGAGAGGATATTGTGGAATCCTGTGAGTGGGCAGCTCGGATGCTTGGGTTTGATTATTTGTTCGATCTCCACAGCTGGATTGATCCCTCTGTAGATGTTGAGAACGTCAGTCTGCTCAGGGTCGAACCCTTCTTCTGTGTGAATTTCAATCTTGTAGTCAGCAATCGTGTCGTCGGAAAACAGTTGCTCCAAATAAAGGAACAACAGATCAGCCTTATTGTATGCACATATCGCTATAACGTTTTTTGAATTCATTTAAAATTTTCTCAGCAGCTCTGCCGTCCCCAAATGGGCATGGCTTGTCGATTCTGTAATCAGACTTAAATTCATTAAAGAGACTGACTAACATGTCTGGATATTCACATAGGTTAAAAAATGAATTTAAACCGTCTTGTCTTTCTGTTGTTTTCCTACATACGATAACCCTCTTCCCCAGAAAACTAGCTTCCTCTTGAATGCCTCCGCTATCCGAAATGACAAATCTGCAACTTTTTAAAGTATTAATAAATTCTAAATGACTCATCGGGGGAACGACGGAAACCTTATTTAAAAGGTACTCGTATTTTTTTACATTGGGATTGGGGTGAATAGGAAGTATTAATTCCAAATCTGGATTTGATAAAGCCAAAAATTCAAGAACGTCAAAGTATTGCGCAATTTGTTTATGATTTTCTCTTCGGTGTAGAGTTATTAAGACTCTGTTACTGTACCACGGGACAACGTCTTTAATATTATCGAGGACAGTGTTTCCTACTACAGCAATATTATCCCAGATGCCTTCTCTGTTTAGATTTTTTTTGGCTGAAAGAGTGGGGCAAAGGTGTAGATTAGCCAACCTACTAACCATTTGTCTGTATCCCTCCTCGGGAAACGGGTTCTGAAGGTCGTTTGTTCGCAGTCCAGCCTCAAGATGAATGACCTTCTTTCCATTGTTAAAAGCCGCAATCGCCAGAGCCGCCACTGTCGCGGTGTCTCCTTGAACTAAAACATGCGTATAGTCTTTCATTATTTCATGGCTTCCTGCTACCACGAAACTAAATACTACGTCCAACCTATTTCCCGATCCAGATGGGGGGACAAGGAGAAAATGATCTGGTTTTTCATTGTCGATCATGTCCTTGTCGGTATGCTGACCGACGTGGAGAGTCCCGAAGTCTAACTTACCCTCGAACTCTTTAATCAGGGGCTTGACCTTAATGTATTCGGGGCGGGTTCCATAGCAGATCAGTAACTTCATGACAAATTATACTGAAACCAATATTCAAAATCCCCATCAATCATACCTTGCTTCTCGCATAATCCCTTTACGGCTTCGATTATAGAGCGCATAGGCACATCGAAATCATCTAACTTCACGCTGCTAATTTCTCTAACCCTACATCCATAACGAGAAAACTCAAGACCTTTCGCATACAGGGTTGGGTGGCTTTCTTTCAAATCTTCTTTCTTGCCGTAACATCTGGTTGTCGTCTTCTCAACGAATTTATCAAGAGCTTCCTCTTCTGAGTCCGCAGATATTAACAAATAATAATCCCTATATCCCTCGCCTGTTGCAAAATAGGTGAATGATCCTAAATATTTCATTAAATAATCTCGTCTACGACGCCAAGCTTCAATGCCTCGTCGGCAGTCATGAACCAGTCGATCTTTTTTTCTCTGTTTGCTTTGAGGATTGTTTTAGTGATTTTGGTTTTCTTCAATGTCATCTTCTCAAGCTCCCTCTGGAGACGCTTGGTTTCCTTGACGTCAATCTCCATGTCTTCTACCTTACCAAAGAATCCCGTGGATACCTGATGGTAAAGCGGCGTGGCGTTCTTGAATGCGAATCTCCTATGTCCATTGATAAGGATCATGAATCCGCACGACATCGCTGCTCCTGTGGCAATGGTATGAACTGGGGTGATTGAGTTCTCCATGTGTCCAAGCAGACCAAAACACTGGTAGACCGCGCCGCCGTAGCTATCAATGTAAAGTTTGATCGGCTCTGGCGTATAAGTTAAGCCATAAACCTTCATTAATTTCTCATTGATCCTGTCTGATTCATTGATCTCCGTGATCTTTGAAGCTATTTCCTTCATGTTTTCCTGCTTCACCTGACCGGAAAAGAAGATTTCCCTGTCTGCTATGTCTAATTCAATTTTCATATTATTTTTTACCCAAAGCTAAATAATTAAACCCCTTATCCCAATAATTCTTGAGATTCTGTCCAAAATGCGAGCCATGATAATTGCAGGAAATCGCTACCTCGTCCACTCCGAATGCTTCTGCCGACTCCTTCTGACTGCCCCAGAGGGATGTGTCTCCTTCTGGGTGCGGCGGGACGTATGTGTTTAATCCCAAATATTTCTGCACGGCGTAAGATAAATGAACGTCCTCTCCAGAGAGAGAATGGAATGGTACCTGACCCTCTCGCCAAAATGCCCCAAGCATCTCTCGATCAAAGAACCAACTGTGTCCAACAATATCAACCTGCTCTGTCTTCTCGTTAGGATTCGCCCAACCGTGCCGCAAATAACTTCTGTAATCAAGGTCTTTAAAAATCACACCAATAGTTCCGTATACCCCTCGCTGCTTCTCGGATTCTATTAAGCAGTTCTCCAGCCAACGGTGACCGGGAATTGTGTCGTCGTCAAACAAACAAACGTAATCACTAGTCGTATTCAATGCGAAAGCGAACCTCGCCCATACGCCCCAATTATAGTTGGAGATGCAAGTGTGATAACCATGCTCAGACTCGTGCAGTGGATAGAAATCTGGAAGATCCCCCTTGTTCTGCCAGATAAGAATCTCATTTGGAACAATCGACTGCTGCTTCAATGCTTCAAGCTGAATCTCTAGCGTGTCAGGCCGCTTGTACCCATTGAGAACCACTGATACCTTACTCGCCATCTTTCAATTGCTCCTCGATTATATCCAATATGTCGTCTCTTTTGTCCCACATTTTTTTTATAAGTCCTTTGCCACTTAATGAATAAAAATCTTCATGGTATGCGCCAGTGAATTCGTTTGTTATTACTGATAGGTTCATCATCTTCGCTTCCAATGTTACTCGGGACAACGTCTCAGGAGTCTGAGGGAAAAACACATACAGTGAGTAACGAGATAGACTGGTTAAGAAGTTAAAATATTCTTGTTTTGGAATTAAATCATACGCAATTTGATATCTATCGCAGAATTGAATGGAAGCATTCTTACCTTTTACCCAGCTATCGTCATCAAGAATGGCAGCTCGTCCGTTCTTATTTGTATGAGATAAAGCGTCGAGATGTTCCAAAGCTCTCTCTGCCCACAGGTTGCCTGAGAAGTTTTCAAGATTGTTAAGATTAATATTCTTGTTGAATATGTTAAGCTGTAACTGGCTTTGGACTAAAACTTTGACTGCTCCTTTGTAAAAATCCTGATGGATAATCTTGTCCGACGGAGCGATGCAATCTCGATATTCTGCTGGGTTACGGGTTGACAAGAACTTGTAATCGTGTTCAATGATGATGTATTTTTTATCACTTAAAAAGGTTTTTGCTTCTTCCGAAATAAAATAGAAATTAGAAATGATATAAATGTCGGCATTGACTTCTTCAGATGCTAAAAGCTCATTGAAAGAGTTGGTCTTCTTATGTAGAACATCGTGTTTCCTATCCTCTAATAGCCCTTTTAAAATATCATCGTTCGACTCTGCGCCGCCGGGGATCTCACTATACAGAAAATCAGAAACTAATACGACCTTCATCTGTTCGATAGTCTGGCTTGGAAGGTTTTTTCTTTACCCCCGACATGATACTTGTAAGTTATCTGAGTGAATGGCATCTTCGCTCTTTTGAATTCATTGATTTTCTTGTAAGTGAATGCAATATTCCAATCCTCTGGAAATACAAAAGTATATTTAGCTGACCCGTCTGCCTCAATCGATTGCAAGCTGCAAATCTGAAGTCCGTCGTCAGCCTCGCTCATCGCGTTGCCTACTTTCAGGTATTCTGGATCTGTCTTCGTTAAGTGTACGTGTTCTTGTGCGGATGATCTTAAATCGTAAGTCCTAATCTTACCTGCTTTGTCCCTGTCTAAAGAGTGAAAGAATACGGTCGTTACATCGTAGGTAATGCTATCTTCCCCAATAAAATAACCATAGAACGTCTTTATTTCCTCGTCCTTAGCGATATCCTTGTCAGCCATGAAGCAGAAAAGCTGATCGTCAATACGCCAGCTTGCGTTGTTGAATGAGTTTGACGTATTGTAAATTGGTCCGTTACCCAGAGGGAGGACAGTCCATACGATGCGTTCACCCATGAGGTCTGGGGACGGTGGACTCCACTTGAAATAATACTTCTCAGGCAGCTTAAACTTTAAGTTCTGTCTGAGGTTAACCAAATATTTTGCACGATCCGCTAATAAATTCTCGTCCTCAAGCATGTTCATTAACTTCTCTCCATACTTAGTGAACTCGGGGAACAGGACAAATGGAATCTCTTCTAGGACTTCTCCTTTGTTGATTTTGTCAGTAGCAAATACTCCATAACCCTCGACAGGTGACAGCCTAACCTCCGTACGCCTGCAATTGTGTAATACTTGTTTCATTATGCTGAAAAATGTTCCTTTTTCGCTACGTTGCGATGCTTGTTAGGATGTTCTACCTTGGTTTTCTTCTCGTATTTTTTTACGGAGGCGTCTTTAATTACGTCCACTCCTTCAGATTTGGTCCTTTTATCGCTCATTTCTTGGCTGATATCCCACATGTCACCGACTGTCATCTTCTTGTTCGTCTGGCGCATGAACGAGTCCTTGTCGTCGCCACCGCCGAGAGCAATATCAACTGCTGCATTGGGGACGGTGAAGACTCGGGTCCACTCGATGCCATCCTCGTTATAGACGTGGACGTCCAACATCTTCTGATAGACTTCTTTGATTTCTCCTTTAGGGCTTTGGAATAAATATAAAGGCATTATGCGTATAGATCAAAAATTGTTTCTGTTTTTAACTTATCTTTTCCGAAGACAAACTGGTTAGTGTTTTGCTCTTCATCCGCCTTGAAGAAGCTTTGTTCGAAACCTTTCTCCTTCATGGAGTCAATCAAGGTGGTAATATCGCTGGGTCCGTTAAAAAAAGCTTCTCCGCAAATATATTCGAAGTCTTCAATTTTTGTGCTTGACTTTAACAAATCGATGTCGTAATTCCTCGTGTTTAATTTCAAAAAATTGGGTTGCTCTGGTAAAGCTCCTACAATATGGTCGAACTCAGAGAAAAATCCTTGATCGAAGTCCTTAGTCTCTGGGGTCGCCAGTTTTATATAATTAAAATCGAAAAACTTATCCTCTGTGTCTGGGTGGGCTATCTTAATAATAGCGTGGCTATTCCAAATTCCTTGATTAAAAGGAATGACTACGGCTCTAAACGGTTCGATGTTCTTTAATAGCATCTCGTAATTAGGCTTGTAAGGCTCGTAGCAATAAATTCTCTTCGCTCCTTTCATTGCACAGGTCATTGCAAAATAACCACAGTGCGCCCCCACATCCATCATGACGCAGTCCTCTGGTAGCGTTTTGATTCTGTAAAAATTAGAATAGCAAGTCCTGTCTAATACGAGCTGGTCGTTGGTGAATGCCCTAGTTGTTATTTCTGGAACCATGTTCATATTAATTTAAGCGTTGCTTCAACCATCTTCTCTGAACTGAAGTCCTGTTGCAACTTCAAGCCCTCCTTGTTCTCGCGGTCGGCCTCTACTCTCTTGATTGCTTCTTCGCACCCAGAAATGAAATCGTCCTCGTTGAAGTCGAATATCTGCCCTTGGTTCCAAGGTGCGCCCTTGTGAAAGAAGAATCCATCTTCCGAATCGATCTTGCCTGATGGCTCAACAAGTATAGCGTTCTTCTTATTAGCCCACTCTTTATAACCGTGTGCATTGAGAATAACTGCATGCTTGCCGAGCGCGGTCATCTGGAACTCGGGAAGACCCCAACCTTCGCCACCGCTCATCCCAATTACTACATCGCAGGAGCGCAAATAATCAGCATACAAATTGTTCTGAACCATATGCCCGTAGAACTGGACGTTGAATACTTTTTTACCCTCAGTTAAATGATGGATAATTTTTTGATATTCTTGTTCTGCTTTTGGGAAGAAGCCGTTGTAAATAGCTGGCTGCAAGAAATACTTAGTATTGTTTCCAAATTTCTTGATCCACGCCTTAATTGCTTTTTCGTGATGCTTGCGTTTCTCGAACTTGCCAGAGATGTTGAACGTGATTCTTCCGTCCTCAATTCGTTTCTCTCCTGCGCTCCCAAAATTATATTTGTCGAAACCCAATGGGATGTAGTCAGACTTAATTCCATACTGTTCGAATACGGACTGCGTGTATTTCGACGAGAAAGCCATTCTATTGTTTCGTGCTACGTTAATTTCTGGAGGGGTAGGAGAGTCCAGTTCGTAGAATGAGAGCAGTAACTGGTTCTCGGAAATAGATTCCATAGAGCCGTTCAAGTGCCACAATTTAAAGGACGGTATTTTACGAGAGTGCTTCTCTAATCCTGCATTTAAAAGCTTATTAATCGACTGCTCCAACTCTTGGTTCGATTCTTGAGCAGATAAGTCGGCTTGTCCAACTAAGAACATTTTGGTCAGGTCGGCTGTTCCCTTGAACCTCTCGTAATTTTCGAGGTAAGTCTTTAAAAATAGGATGCTGGTCTGTCCAAACGACACTCCGTTTAGAGGTAAGTGGGCTGTAAATTCTTTCATAGATTATTTTTGTCTTTGATCTTCTCTTTGAGGATTTTTAATACCTTGTTATGTAGAGAGATGGCCGTCTGAATAGAAATATTCATTTTTTTAGCAATGACTTTCCAAGTCTGCCGCTTGCCAGAGAAGTATCGGAGGGTTATGATCTTTCGAAGCCTCTCGTCTGAGACGCTATCGTAACAATACTTCAGGTTCTCATACTGATAGGGATCGACATCGGTATCATAAGATGACTGTTGGCATCCTTCGATAAAATCTTTGAGTTCTTGGTTGTCAAAATTAACCAAGAGACGACGAGAGTTAATGGAGTTAAGGCAGATGTACCTTGCATAATTGCCAATCCAAGTTGAAAGCTTAGTCTTCTTCTCCGGTTTAAAATTGGAGGCACACGTCCACAGAATGTAATGCTTTTCTTCGTATAAATCCTCTGGATGGACACCTGACGCTTTCAACGCAGCAGTATACTTATGACATATCCTATAAAAAACATTCTCGTATCTACGGCACAGTTCGTTAAAGCTATCGTTGCAACTGTTGCTTTTGATGGCTTCAATTAGTTTTTCGTCATTTAATTCCCTGAGTTTCATTTAAATAATCTACTAAATCATCGACGTACTTGTCTAATTTAGATAGACTATTGCCAACCTCGCCCCATTCAATTTTAAAATCAGCCTTGCCAATCAAAATCTTGTCATTTGTTTTTTCTTGTTCGTTCGGAGCCTTGGTGAAGACTCTTCGTAATTTTATTCGACCATCCAAATCTATACTAACTGATTTTAATTTGTATTTTTTTAAATGAATTAATTTACCGCCATTGTCTTTCAGCCAATCTGCTTCGTCGTGCGGGTAATTTTCGTCATCATACCTGATATCAGTCACAATTGCCCATCCTCCTGCTTCCCTGATTCTGAGAATTTCGTCTGCGACCAGACCTGTCCAATGGGTTCCGCGAGTAAGCTCCCTTCTGACTCCTCCCCAAGCGACCATCAGAGGACGGTAAATTTCTTTCTCCGCGCCTTCCAAAAGTGCTATCTCCTTTCCGAACACATCCTTAATTACTGGAGCCATCTCCTTTTTTAATTCGTCAGCCAATGCTACTCTCCTAGATTGACAACTTGCCCTTTCCAATAGCGCACGACAGAGCGTGTCTTTCCCAGACTGGGCAAAACCCGTGATGCCAATAATTCCGTTTCCGTTTAATTTTTTCATATTAATTTCTATTTACAAATTCCCTTTTGCGCTCCCTAAGCCCCGCTTACCCTTTAGGCTGCACCTCTCCTAACACACAGTTAAAAAAATAACTGGCATTAGAAGAGTAATACCCAATGAGTATACACCTGACTTTCGTCATACGAGTCTTCTTGGTGTGCGCCTATAACATTCGCCCGCCTCATCCCTTTACGTAGGGAACCTCGATCTCTTCTCCGTTCATCTCTGTAGACTTATCTGGAGACATCAATGAAAATTACTCCTCATTTCAGCGTATGGCCCGCGTTACAGTTTGCTCCTCTGCCATACGATTTTTTATTTGTTAAGCAATATTCAATCGGGATACCAACCCCACGGGTCAATGTTTCAGAACTCCGTCGCTTGTCAACGTCTGCAAAAAGCAGATGGTATTCTTAATATTACAATGTCTTTCATTAATTGTCAAGAAAAATTGTTGACAATCAGAGATAAATGCCCCAGTATTAGGGAATTGTTATGATATTTGTATTATTTTTATTAATGTTTGTATTTGCTTGTGAGTTTTTCTCCACTTTGTTCTATAATAAAGACAGACGGGAAAGTCTGTGGAAATATTTTGAATAAATGGAAGTTTTAATTTTAATTGGATTAACGGCGGCGGTGATCTGTTTCATTTTGCTGGATACAGATGCGCCAGAGATGTATTTAAAATTGTTTAATAAGGGCAACAAACTTCTTCATCCCACAGGCGTTGACGCCTCCTTCGATCTCCCGACAAGACTAGGAATGAAATACCCCGACAGTTTTTTCGTCTCGCTTATTACCTGCGGAACCTGCCTGTCCGTCTGGGTTGTTTCCGTTTTCTGTCTGATCGCAGGGATTTTCAGTGTAATGAAGATCGGAGCAGCAGTTTTCGTAGCGTGGGTGGCTTATTTTTCCCTGCTTCTGTTATTGAAAGCGTTGAATCATGAATAAACAAATAGAAGAACGATTTGCAAATCAGCAAAAGGACTGGGATTTTACCACGGTCATTGACGGAGAAGTGTTTAGCAACAAAGAGCTAAAAGAAAGTTTCGAAAAAGAAATTGAAGCCTCCGACGCAAAACTGAGAGAGCAAGAGACCGAGGAAAAGGCTGCTAATCCGCCAGCCGAGCCAGAAGAGGTGACAGAAATCTTGGAAGAAGAATACGGAGTGTCCGATGATCCCACAAATAAAGAGTTCACCGGCCTTGAGGATTTTAATTCTTGGTATCTTTCAAATAAAGATGAGTTTTCAGAAGCGCAGAGACAACCCTTGGACTCAATCGTAGCAGCACAAGAGGTCATTGGGAAGGGCTGCTCTTGCAAAAGGAGGCAGCGAGCGGAGGCAGCACAGGGATATTACAAGCAAGCTCTGTTGGCTAATTACGATTTGGAGAACGATTTAATCCCGGCGATCTTAAAAGCGACTGGCAGGGATAGAATTGAATTTAAATTAAACGGAGAATCCTTCATCGTACACCCAAAATAATTGGGTTGGAAAAAAAGTTGATTGATTGAGATTTTGCTTTCCTTTTGGTGAAATTTGTCGTAGTATATTCTAGTCTACCAAGACGAATAATACGCATGACCAAATTTACAAACGAATTTTCAGAAGAGGTGTGGGCAAATACCTACAAAATCGACAATGAAGCGACACTCCAAGACACTTTCAACAGGATAGCCAAGGGTTTATCTGCTCTCGAAAAGAACAAGGAAAAATGGGAAAAGATTTTCGGAGAACTGCTTAGTGATTTTAAATTCGTCCCCGGCGGCAGAATCCTTTCTAATATCGGAAGAGAGAATCTTCAAACGACTTTATATAACTGCTTCGTCTCTGCCGTTCAAGACCTGAATATCAAAGACCCTGACTCTATCGAGGGTATTTACGCTATGCTTGCCAAGCAAGCACAGACTCTTAAATCTGAAGGTGGTTACGGTGTAAATGGCTCTTGGATTAGACCAGAAGGATCTTACGTCCAAGGCATCGCTTCAAGAACTCCCGGCGTTTTAAAGTTTATGGAGCTTTGGGATAAGTCGTCGGAGGTAATAACGTCTGGATGCGTGAAAACATTGGACGAAAGGCGACCCGGCGAGAAAATTAAAATTCGAAAGGGCGCACAGATGTTAGTTCTTGAAGTTTGGCATCCAGAAATCGAAGAGTTTATTATTGCAAAGCAAACCCCAAATAGATTGACGAAATTCAATATGTCGGTTGGTGTAACCGAGGGGTTCATGGACGCAGTTCAAAAGAATGCTGATTGGGATTTATGTTTTCCAGACACAACACATACCAATTATAAGAAGACTTGGAATGGAAACATCGAGAAGTGGAGGTCAGACGGGAACCCCGTCATCGTTCACAAGACTATCAAAGCAGTTGACCTTTGGAATTCCATAACGAAAGCGACATATGATAAAGCCGAACCGGGCATCCTTTTTATTGATCTTTGCAATGAGTTAAATCCTATTAATTACGCAGAGGATGTTCGCTGCACGAATCCATGTGGGGAAATTAACATGTCCACGGGGGTATGCTGCTTAGGTTCGTTAAATCTCACTCAATACATTATTTATGGAGGAAAGAAGCCCCGGTTTGATTATGAATCTTTTGAACGAGACATTCCCATCGCAATAAGAGCATTGGATAACGTCCAAGACGTATCAAAAGCTCCGCTTAAAGAGTATGCTGACTCAGTTAAAAATAAGAGAAGGATCGGTTTAGGAGTGATGGGTTTAGGATCTATTCATTTTATTTTAGGAATCCCCTTCGGCTCCAAAGAGTCAATGAGTTTCATATCTAAATTATTCAAAGTAAAATCAGAGACGGAAATTCTAGCGTCGGCTCTTCTGGGGAAGGAGAAGGGGAACTTTTTACAGTTCGATAAGAGCAAGCATTTTCAAACTCATTGGTGGAAGAAACTCAAGATTTCAAAAGAGGTTAAAAGTCAGGTAGAAAAAATTGGTTGCATGAGAAATAGCCACCAATCAATGAACGCTCCGACAGGAAATACTGGCATCTATGCAAATAATGTATCGGGCGGCATCGAACCAGTGTTTATGGCTGAATACATTCGTTGGTCTATTGTAGACGAGAAGACTCAGTCTGTTTTGAGGGCAGAGGGGTTTGAGTTTCCGCTTGTTCATAAAGGGCAGTGGTTTGAAACGGATCTGATGAAGTTATCCAAAAGAGGGGATGATCCTGTTTTGGTCGGGGAGTTCAATGGTCAAAAATACGAGATAGATAAAAGCAGAGGCTTGACCAAGGCTACCTTGATCCGAGACTATGGATGGGAAAAGGTTCTGGAGGTGTATAGCTCCGAGGACGTTGACAGAATGAACAAGGAGGAGATTTTCAAGACCACAGAGAATCTTTCTGTTCAAGAGCATCTTGATTCATTAGCAATTGTTTCCCATTACACAAACCAAGCTTGCAGTAAGACGGTGAACGTCCCAAATAAGTATCCATACGAAGATTTCAAAGACATTTATTTAACAGCTTGGAAGAGAGGCATTAAAGGCATAACAACTTATCGAGAAGGGACAATGTCTGCCGTGCTTGAATCCAAAAACGCGAACAAGGATAATTCAAATAATATAGTAGAGACTCGCGCCCCGAAAAGACCAGAGTCATTAAGAGCAGAAATTTATCCTGTAAAATACAATGGTGAAAATTTATATGTTGCCCTTGGCTTCTTGAAAGATGGTTTGTATGAAGTGTTCGCTGGTATAAATCCAGACAAGGACATTAAAAAGTCGGACGGTAGCATTTTCAAAAAGTCACGAGGCAAATATGTTTTCAACTGTGACGATGGGACGGATTACAATCTCCACAATGGACATTCAAATGAAGACGCGGACAGTATTTGCCGATTGCTTTCTAGTTCTTTGAGGCACGGTGTTCCGTTGGGATTTTTGGTCCAACAACTGGAGAAGACTAAAGGAAGCTTGGCTAGTTTTTCAAAGGTAATTTGTCGCGTCATTAAAAAGCACGTCAAGGACAACACAAAAATCTCTGGAGAGGACTGCCCTACTTGTGGCAACGAATTGATTCGAGAAGCGGGGTGTAAATTGTGTAAGACCTGTGGGCATTCGGTATGCGGATAAAACCCGTGTAACATATTAATATGGACGGGATTATTTTATTCCTCATTGTTCTTAGTGTTTTCGTGTTTGGCACTATTGGGACTGCCACAGTTTATCATTTGGTAGATTGGGAAGCAATTAAAAAGAATAAAAATACCAAAACCCGCTCCATTCTCCTCAAAAAATCAGCCGACAAAGCTCGACGTAGAAAAAAGTTCTTGACTTCCCGTTAAAGACGTGCTAGTATTGGGGCATCATGAACAACAAAAAAATGGACTTCTGGATCGAAAACGGACTCAACGTGCTTATGACTGGCAAGCACGGTGTCGGCAAGACCGCCCGCGTTTTAGAAGCATTCAACAGGAACAAGCTCAACTGGCTTTACTTTTCAGCCTCTACGCTTGACCCTTGGGTTGATTTCATCGGGGTTCCCAAAGAGAGAATAAGTGAGAACGGTGAACCTTATTTGGATCTTGTTCGTCCCAAGCACTGGGCTAACGACGAGATCGAGGCAATCTTCCTTGACGAATATAACAGAGCGCATAAGAAAGTGCGTAACGCGGTCATGGAATTGATTCAGTTCAAATCTATCAACGGCAAGAAATTCAACAACCTGAAGATGGTCTGGGCGGCAATTAACCCTGATGATGACAATGACGGTGATGAGAATGCCTTGCAGTATGATGTTGAACCCTTGGACCCCGCCCAGAAGGACAGGTTTCACATCTGCATAGACATTCCCTACAAGCCAGAGCGCAAATATTTCTCCGACACTCACGGTGAAGAAGGGGTCAATGCGGTTGACTGGTGGAACGATCTGACCAATAAGCAGAAAGACTTAATCTCTCCGCGTCGTTTGGATTATCTTGTCCAGATGTTTAAGTTGGGAGGCAGCTTGAGAGACGTTGCTCCACCGGGAGTTAATATCAGCAAGTTGGTGCAAGAGTTGTCACAGGGTTCTTACAAGAAGAACATGATGGAGGCTTTCTCGACAAAAGACCCTGCAAAAGCAGCGTCATTCATTAAGATACCAAATAATTACGACAACACCATTGAAGAAATCACGAAAAAAAGAGATTTGATGGACTTCTTCTTTCCTCATATCGACGACGAGAAGATTACTGCATTGGTATCCTCAAGAAAGGATGTCGTAGAATATTTGAAGGAGAAAATCGAAGAGAAAGAGGAAGAGAATATTAAGAAAAAGAATAAGAAGAATAAGAAGGACACGAAGGACAAGAAGAAGATGCCGTTGGGAATGCCCGCTAAGACAGCTCCTGTCAATGCTGCAAATTATCATGAGAAAATTCACTAAATCTGAATACTTAAAGATCCACCGTGAAATGGAAGAATTTCACGGAATCTTTGGGCAGCTTTGGACATTGGGTCGTCCTGAATTTGACGAGAGTATCGAGACGGCATGTGTTGGATTCGATAAGACTGGCGAGTGCATAGCTTTTAAATTCAACCCTGACTTCTGGAACGACTGCTCCGACGAGAAGAGGAAGTTCGTTATTGCCCACGAATGTCTGCACGTCATTTACAATCACGGCTCCCGAATGCGGAGCCTTAACAAACAGAAAGCTAACAAAGCTGCCGATATTGTTATTAACCACGGATTGGTTGACCACTTCGGTTTTGACATTGACGAAATTGATCCTATTGAAGAACCACCACAACAGGTTCTCGACAAGCATCCTGAATTAGTAGGGCAGAAATCCAGACAGTATTGCTGGAAGGACACGGTGTTTAAAGACCCCTCAAAGATCAAGGATAACAAGTCAATGGAATATTACTACAAGATGCTGGAGGACGGCGAAGGCAAAGGTGGTGAAGGTGGAGCGTCTGATGGTAACGGACAGCTCGTTGACGGACATGAATATCTTGACGGATTCTCTGCTGAAGACATGAAGGACATCTCGGAGGCAATTAGAGAGAGTCTTAGCGAGGAAGAAATTAACAGCTTAGTTGATAAAGTGGAGGCAATGGAGAACGACGAAGACGAAGATACAGGAGACAAGTCCAAGCCGGGAGGCAAGATGGCTGGTTCAGTAGCAGGAGGAATGACGAGGCAATTAAAAATTGGACGAGTCAAGAAGAAAAGAAAATGGGAAACCGTTATCAAGAAGTGGTCTAAAAAGTATATCAAGAGTGACATTCAGGATAAGGAACAGTGGGCGGTTATGAATCGTAGGTTCTCCATGCTGCCGAAGGACATGTTCCTTCCGACTGAAATAGAAGTTGAAGAGAACTTTAATGAGAAAAGAAAAATTAAGGTCTGGTTCTTTCAAGACACGTCTCAATCATGTTCTCACTTGGTTGATCGTTTTTTTAAGGCAGCAATGTCTTTGCCAGAAGATCGGTTCGATGTAAAGATGCACTGTTTCGACACAAAGGTTTACGAAACCGACTTGAAGAGTCAAAAACTCTACGGGTTTGGAGGAACGACTTTTTCTTGTATTGAACAATACGTCCAAGCGCAGAACGGCAAGTATCCAGAAGCAGTATTTGTAATTACTGATGGCTATGGAAATATAGTTAATCCAGAAAAACCTGAGAAGTGGTTCTGGTTCATTGACGGTGATCCGTATCTGATTCCGAAGGAGAGTCAACACTTCTTGCTTAAAGATTTTGAATAAGCGAACAAAGAAATGCAAGGCATGTGGCAGCGTGATGCTATTTTCCTATCAAGTCTGCCCTGCCTGTGGGTTCTGCGGATTATATCTCAGCAAGACTGACTTAAAAGAAGCAATTAAAAAGCATAAAAAAACGTTGCAGCCCAACGACTAGAGGAGTTCTAGTTCATGATAAGCGTCGTCGAGAGAGTAAAATCTTTCGTCGGCGTTTTTTTTGTCTTGACAGATTAAGAAGTTCGTTGTATTATATTAATATGGGGATGAAAGGAATCGACATTGGTGTTGAATCTTGTATTGCGTGTCGAGGATTCAGTGGGCCTCGTAAAAAAACTGAAACGAACATAAACGGCACAAGCCTTAATACGCTTCGTAACGACATCGTCGTTGCAAATGAAGCATTTGTCGTAGCGTAAGCTACCCGTCCAGTGGATGACTTCCGCTATTTTATTGGACGCTATTAGTGGAATAAGTGAGTTAAACGTCTGAGTGGCTCATCGAAAATTAAGGACTTAGGTAACTGAGCGTTTGTTAATGCAGCGCGGTCGCCAAGATTAAAATTAACTACACACGTAGAGTACTTTTGGATATATGCAATGGACCCGACTTTCGAATGTCGGCATCTCCACCAATTTAGACACGAACGAAGGACGACTCAAGGCGGCGACCATCGAGTCAGACTAATAAAGAATTAAAATCATTACATTTTTTCAAACCACAAAAAATATCCGATGAGACATTCTCTTTGGAAAATATCTTAAAATCTTTATCATTTAGACTTTTACCCACGCTGAAAGAATCATTATAGTATCATACATGAGTACGTTTTCAATTAAATTCGAAGGAAGCCAATGCGAATTACCCAAAGAGTTCGAAAAAGAAGGAGAACTGAACTGGGACAATAAGACTTTTTTCTCTGCTGATGAATTCGCCTTCTTGTGTGAAGACGGACGATGGACCGAGATCAATTTTGATAGCTATAACCAGATGTATAGCGAATACCAAAGGCTTAACGATGAGGGCGATACCGAAAATGTCGAGCTGAGAAGACTGAATGATTTTACAGGCGAGATATCATTCGTATCGTTTACCCCTCAGAAGGACAGTGATTATGATTTAATTGCGGAGTTTAGTGCTGTGGTTATTTACGGAAAGTTAGATAAGGTCGAGTTAATTCAGGCGAAGAAAGTAGATAACAGCAAAAGAAAAAGATACAATGCGGAACTTTTAAGACAAATTAAAATAGATGCGGAAGTTATTAATAAATGGTGGTTCAAACCTTACTCCGTTTATTCTCTCTTTCTGAGAGGCATCTCAATGGCGGTTATATTTATCTGGCAGGTTCCAGCAGTTATATTGAATTGGTTGGTAAAGAAGTTAACGCCGGAGATCAAATGAAATTAAAAATTGACATTCCCTGAGAAGCCTCGTATAGTAGAGGCATTATGGGAATGGAAAGTAAAATAGTTGTGCGTACGTTGGATTCCATCTACCGGGGAATCGACACGATCTCTGTCGCAGACGCGATGACGAGGTTGTCTACTGCACAGGGAAAGAAAGACGTGTGGAAAGCTCTCGACATCTCTTACGAGTTGGATGAGAACGGACATCCTGATAGTAGCAAGGTGACTAATTTTCAACCAACCAGCATGAATGAGTGGGTTAAGCTTCCTGTTCGTGACTATGACCTGTCTATTAAGACGGTGAGGGGTCCGATTAGGGTGCCGGGTGTTATCGTATCTCAGACTTTCTCCGATACAGTCTTCCGTGAGCCTAAGTTCAGCAAAGAGAATGTTTTGAAGCGTGACGGATACACTTGTCAGTTCGTTAGCTGCCCTTACTGTGGAAACAAACAGTTGGATCGTAGCGAATTGAACATCGATCACCTTATTCCTAGTTCAAGGGGAGGTTCGAACACTTGGACGAATACCGTTGCGAGTTGCATTAAAATGAACTCCGTAAAGGACAATAAAACATTGAAGGAAGCTCGTCTTGTAATCATACGCAAGCCATTCAAGCCTTCGCCTGAAATCATGAGTACACTCTCTAACAAGAATGTCAACCACATCGACTGGAAGTTATTTATTAAATAGCCCAGTCTTTTTTTTCGTCTATAAAATATGGGAAACAATAATACAGGGCAGATGTTATACGATTTAATGGTTCTTGAGAGATCGGCTGATTGGCTAGATCACCAAGTCTCAACACTCATTGGGGAAATAGAAACAGAAGAATCGAAAGATCCACAAGACGAAGAAGTCCTTTCGAGTCTTGGAACTCAACTAAGAGTATTGTTCAAGCGATGCGCAGTCGAGGCTAAAATCGCAGATCAATTAAACGACAAATATGAATTCACCTCACTTGAAACAGGCAAAAGATTTGCTTAATCAATTAATCGAAGAGCAAGCAAGGGAAGACCTTCGAAGTGATTGTTTAGCAAGAGCAGCAATGGAGGCTTTGAATTTATCTTGCGACGAAGCGCGAGGACCGGGAAGCAAATCGTTCATGTCCGAACACCTTGAAAACCTCCAAGAATTACTTAATTTAATTGATTAATAATTGAATATGATAACCGTTTCATTCGTCAATGAATTGCAATTTGTTGCCAAGTATTTTAAAGACTCAGCATCGGTTGAATTAAAGGTGGGGAAATTCTCTCCGCTCAAATTGACTGTAGATAATGACGTGTTATCTGCTGAATACATGGAGAATCTAATTTGGAAAGAGAAGATTGCTGGTGCTGATTCAAATTTTGGAGTCGAGTCCTGCCAGACTATCTTTAAAATCATGAAGATGTCAGCAGAAGAAGATTATTCGTGGAAGAAAAAGATTCCCTACATTTTCGCTTGACAAAGTTGTAAAAGGTTGGTATAGTATTAAGATATGAAAAACAATGTTTATTCAGTAGTTGGTTTTTTCGTAGAAGCTTCAGAGCCTAAGACGTTCGAGAAGTTTGCTGTGAGAGAAGTTAAAGTAAAGACAAACGAGGATTATCCTCAAGAGTTGAAGTTCGATTTGTTTAACGACAATATGGGACTCGCTGACGGGCTTGTTGAAGGCTCAGAAATTGAAGTGTTCTTTTCGTTGAAGGGCCGTGTCTATCAGGACCGTGTCTATCATACGCTCCGAGCCTTTAAGATCGCCCCTTCGAATGGCGAGCCGTCTTCTGGTGGAGTAGCCACGGACAATACGCAAGCAGCTCCAGTTGCTTCCACTGCTTCCACTGCTTCCACTGCGCCTACTAACGGCGATCCTGAACCCATCTTTTAACATGGATACCCCTACCATCGCTACTGATAAAGAATTAGTAGCTTTGGTTCAGGGAGGGGATAATGGTGCGTTTGGAGAGCTGTATTCTAGGTCTTTTAATGTAATAAGAGATATTCTTATTAATAAAACTGGAAGTTCTCTGCAAGATGCAGAAGACGTCACTCAGCAAGCGTTCATTAAAGCCATGAAAAACATGGCGTCCTTCCAGAATCGAAGCTCTTTCAAAACATGGGTATATAGAATCGCTCATAACGTTTTTCTCGATTCAATCAAAGGGAAGAAAAACAATTGTCTAAGCTTGGAGGCCGTAAGCAAGGACGATCAAGGTCGTGATTACATTTTACCCGATCAGGTATTAGATCACGATTCGCCTGACAAAATCTTAAACAAGAAACAAGAAACATTAAAGCACCTAATGGAACTAGACTCTGTAAAGAAAAAGCTTTCGGAGAATCAGCAGAAGATTTTTGATCTAGTTTTCGTACAAGATAAATCATACAAGGAAGCAGCGGAAGAATTAAACTGTGCGATTGGAACTGTAATGAGTAGAGTGTTTTTTACCAGACAGAAATTAAAAAAAATGCTGAAACCGATTAAGATTAGTTAAAGTTCCGGCTGGTCAATATCATGCAGAGAGTCCTTCTTGGTCACAACCAAGGGGGATTTTTTGTTGGTAGCTGGCGCGGCGAACGGGTTGAACTTCGGGACTCTATTCTTCCACCACCCGAGAATAGTCCAAGCAATCCAACCAAATAAGATAACTAAAAAATTAACAAGAGTTACTTTGGTCCAGAATTCATAATTGCTTTCCTTAATCTCCATCGCAACTTCCCTCGCCATCTGAGCATCAAGAGCTTTTTTCGCCCCCGGCTCATTGACTACTCTCATTATATCCTTCTTAGTTAAAGAATCTTCGAGATTTAAGTTCTTTGAAAAGACTTCATCTGCGGGTACCTCAACTACAATGCCGGGGATCTCACCGACCATTTTGTTAAGTTTAACAACCTTGGACGACTTAATGACCTTCGCGCCGGGAACCATTTTAATGGGGTCAACAGCACATCCAGCCAGACAAATCGCAAAGACAAGTATGATGGATAGTTTTTTAATCATTTTAATTATTTTGTTTTAGCTACGGCAGAGCCGAAATAAAACCCGACAAGCGCAGTAAGCGTCTGTCTAACCTCTTCGATCATTAAATAGCCTTGGAGTTGAACAAACTGAGTCTTAGCTCCACCACCGAACAATCCAAACAACCACTCAGGTCTGTCCTGTGTGACCTGAATAACGGTAGGATTATTAGTCAGAGCGAGCATGAAAGGGATGTAAATCACCGCAAAAAGGATAGAAAATACAATAAAACGGCGAACCCATTTACCTGCATCGATAGAAACACGCTGCGCTGCCTTGTCGGATGACTCGTCAGATTTGTCAATCGCACCCATCATTCGAGTGAATTGCGCTTGGCGTTCTTTTGCTCTCTCAGCAAGGAATTTAAATACGTAGCCCATTGCTGCGCCACCTGCCATCGTTGCTAATTCCATTGGTATCATAATAATTTTTCCTTTCACATAATATTACACATTTTTTTAAAGAAAATCCTTGACAAAGAATTAAAAGACTGGTAGTATCAAAGACGATATGAGATATAAAGTCAGAAATACACAAGGAAAATTTGCCTCACCGTTTTTAACACGCAAGACCAACGGCCAGTTCACTCCAAAATATTGGGCTGTTCGCAACAAGCTAGGCGAGTTCAGCATAGCAACGAAAAGTCGAAGGGTTTTCACTTCGGTATAAAGTGCGTGTAATATATTGTTGATGGAGGGTTACGTCCGTGGTCGTTCCACATAAACAAAATAAGCACCGTCCCATCGTTAAATAACGTTAGAAAATTATGAGTGAATCAACTCCTACAGAGTCACCTACTGTCCTAACTTTCCGTTCTTATCAAGAGAAGTCTTCCGAAACCGCCATTTTTCCCAAACAAAAAGCACTAGAGTATCTAGCCTTGGGTTTAGTTAGCGAGGCAGGAGAAATTGCAGGTAAGATTAAGAAGATCATCCGAGATGACGATGGCTGGGTATCAACAGACAAAGAGAAAGCATTGCTGAAAGAATGCGGTGATGTCCTTTGGTATCTGTCTCAGCTTGTCACCGAGCTAGATGGGAACCTCGATGAAGTTGCCCAAGGAAACATCGACAAACTTTTTTCAAGAATGGAAAGAGGGAAGTTGGGAGGCTCAGGAGATGACCGCTAATTTATTCGAGGCTTTGTCTAGGAAGCCTTTGAAAGTAGTCTTGAAGGATTGGGGCAAGGAAGTCTGGTTCGCCAACGACGAGAAGAATAATTACTGCGGCAAGATCCTTGAAGTTAGGAAGGGCGAGGGCTTCAAAATGCACTTTCACGCCATTAAGTGTGAGACATTTTACATTATTTCCGGCAAGTTGCGAGTGGTTCTGATTGATACAACTAACCGTAGTCTCCATGCTGGCACGTTAAATCAAGGAGATTGTTTAGATTTAGAACGATTTGTCCCTCACGCAATCGAAGCTTTGGAGGACTGTGTTATCATTGAGGCTTCAACTTTTCACAGGGACTCAGATTCGTTTCGAATTTAATCAACGATAACTAAGTTTTTAATATCCCCCAAGGTTGGATCTGGATCGCTTCCAAGATTAAGGTACCATTCATCAGGCAACGAGCTGACTAGAGCAGGAACGATTTGGGCCGCTTCTTCTGGAGTAAGTCTGTCGCTCACCGAGGCAACGTGAGCATCGGGAATAATAGCTGCCCATAAGTCCAAAAGAGGATGCTTTGCTATCTCCACAAGCTTTTGAGTTTTTCCTCCTCCACCAGCAAATGGTCTGGTATTGATAGCATCTAAATACGCCTTGTCGTTTAAGATAAAATATTTCATGTTACAAAATTTCGTATGCGTCGTCCATAAAACTTTCTAACGCGGCCATGTCGATAAATGAATGGTCCTCTCCTGTGAAGCAAAATAATTCAGGTATATCGTTGACGCCGGGGTAACTAGCGCTATGCTGTCCGATAACGACAGTGGTTGGATCTTGTCCACCTGTGCTGCCGGTGCTTTCTACTCCGTTTACTCTCTGCAACGAAACGCTATTGCCGGTGCCGTAAAGTTTACACGCACCCATGACTTTCCAGTCATCCAATAGAGTAGTCTGAACAAAATCGTGGGCGCCGTTGTAGTAATACTGTCTAATGATAGAAGCGTTCCCTCTAAACTGCCAGTCGCATTGCCCCACTGATGACATTGGAACCCTTAACCAGTGATAGTAAGGAGTTGATCTACATTTTGTTACCATATATCTCATGCTGTCGTCAGGAGCATCCCAGCCGGTTACAGACGACTCTAACTTGTCGGCGTTGAAAAAGATAGTCGGTTTGCCGTTTGGAGTAGCGGCTTGAATTGCTCCACTAGAAACAATCAAGGGTTGCAAAGTCGCTGTAGAATTTGTTACGTCAGATTGACTCCCTCTCGATGATTGATTATACCAAGTAACAACGTAACCGTCAGTCGCAGCACAAAAAGCAAGAAGAGCGGCTTCATCTATCCATCCGTCTGACCCGAAGCCGATATCCAATTCGGTATCGTCAGAAGATCTTCTTACTCTTAGGCAGTCTCCTGCGTAAGTAGAAACAAGTTTTCTCATAGAGTAAGCCCAGTGAACATCTCCATACGTATCAGATTCAAAATTTAGGTCAAGAAAAGAAGAAGAAGAAGAAGAAGAATTTCTTTCGACAAACTTTCCACTCCCCATTAACATTCCTATATTAGCCATAATATTGTTTTGTTTCAGATTGTCTTCGAATTTAAATAAATTTTAACTAACCACAACAAGAGGATCAAGAAAGAACTGGTTGCTTTTGGAGTCTTCCTTGGTTTTTCCATACACGAGCTTCAGGTACATTAGGCCAGTCTGGGCAGGTGCGACGGTGATAGCAATCGCTTGCCATGTTGTCTCTGATGCAAAAGATACCGTTCCCGTTGACCTGATAGATTTTCGGTAGTTGTTAGTCGCATGATCCCAGTATGTTGCCTCAATGTATAGCTCTGCCGCTGTTGGATTTGCAGTCCAATTGGCTGTCGCTGCGCTCTTGACATGAAAGGTATAGGTTCTCGATGCCGTGTTTGCATAAACTGGGAAATCAGTCTTGAAAAGAGGGAAGTGCATTCCCAAAAGATTTATTTTCCCAGCGTCGTGCGGCCCCATATTCGTGCTTGGAGTAATCTTGCTTGAAGTAGTCGATCCGCCAGACCGAACCGTTACGGTATCCGACTGGATGTAAGGCGTGTCGTCCTGTACTGAACTGAATGTTCCGAACACCCTATTATCACCTTTGGTTCCATTGTGATCCTCGCTATACACTCCAATCATGTCACCAGCTGACCCCACATCGCACTTTACCCCCACCGTGCTATTCAATCGACAATTTCTAAGAGTTGCTAGGAATCCGAAACTAGCGGCGAGTTGTGCGTCAACATCTGCTACGGAATTGCTATTAAATTCGCAATCTTCTGCATGGAATATTCCCATAGCAGAGGTGCTATACAATCCTCGTTCCCCTCCAGTGAATACGCAGTCATACAGTTCAACCGCCGAGCTAGTGATTAAATCTATGCCATTAACTGAATATCCATAGATGTGACATTTATGCAGGACAGCTTTAGAGTTGTCTTGTATAGTTACCGCATCGCAGCTAACATTGTTGCCTTGGAAAATGCTGTCATGCCAAGAAGTCTCCCATACATTCGTCTTATGAAAAGCGGCACCTTCGCCGTAGCTTGAGTAAATATGTATTCCGCTGAATCTCCAATATCGATCTTCGTGTAGATAAATAACGTCGTTGGTTCCTGCTCCATATATAGGATTCGCCAACATGATGGTGAGAGTTTTAGTAGCCCCCGAAGTACCCTTGAAAGGATGCCTCAGTGTCAACGTCGTTCCTGAAACAGAGACTACTTCATAGGCAAATAGGCGTTGGTCGTCGCTATCAGTAGAATTGTAAACCCACTCTCCTGCTGTGACGCCCGTTATCGTCGCGCTAGCTTCAGCGGTCTTGCTCCCGTGAACAAGGGTATATGTTTGCGCCGACGCGGCATTATCAGACCAAACGTTATCATAATCAGCCTCAAGCGTGATTGGGTTGGATGTTTGCCCGTCACTTAGGACAGCAGTGACGGCTGTTCCGTAATTAGCAGTCGTACCACGTCGGCAGATTGCAATATCTCCTGCGGACCTAGCCGAAGCAATGAACTTTGAAATTGTGAGCCAAGCATTTGCCCCACCGCTACCCAGACCATCATTTGAGTCATTACCATTATCAGAATCAATGTAGTAAGTCGTTCCGATGGGATCTCTTGGGAACGTTCCAGCTTCGCGAAATTCAATCTCTTTTTTAAGCAGTTGAACGATCCTATCTAATGCGTAGTATTTTTCAATATCCGCGTTTTTCTCAGTCTCGTATTCTGAGACAGTAGAGATGCTTTCACCCATTGCACCGCTCAATAATAGCAAATTGATCTGAGAGGAGGAAAGAGTTTCAAGTGCCGCAAGCAGAGATACGGCCTGTTCCTTTTTAATCTTGAAGGTCGCCGCCTTGGACTCGTGCGAAAAAAGCATCTCGTCAAGCTGAGATGAAGGGTATTTGTCTGGTCGGCCAGCTTCGTTGTGCCATTTAATATGAATGCCAGACGTGATAATCAAATCATTCCAAGCTTCATTAGTAGTAGGTGGGATGAATTCACTCATAAAATATCTTTTAATTAACGTCGAAGATTACAGTGGGGTTGCCGTGGCTAAATTTTATATTTGCGTCTGTGGGTGTTGTCGTATTATCAAGAGCGAGAACCGGCGAGCCGAAGCTGTAAGCGACCATTGTCGTAACAGAAACAGCTTCTGACCTTTCAGTAAACTTACCGCACCCCATCATCATTCCTATATTAGCCATAATTAAAAAGAATTTAAATTATTTAAAAAACAAAGAAAGATTAACTGATTCACCAGTAGGAGCGGAGAGTCCGGTAACATTAGTAGAACAATTCACTGAGATTCCCGCTCCAAATTTAATACCACCCGGCCAGTTCACGTTAGACCCGCCGTCAGCAGGAATTGTAAAGGAAAATTTACAGGAGGACTCCAGTCCGTCACTAATGGCGTCAGAGTCGTCGAAAAGACGAATAAAAACAGCAGTGCTTCCAGTATTATAGGCATACCATCCGTAAACGTCCCCTTTAGCTGCCTTCGCGTTGTTAATGCCAGACCCTAGGTCAACATTCTTGTATGTGTCGTAATTCTTTTCGAGCATACTTATTATTACACTTCTTTTAAAAAGAATCAAAAAAAACTTGACTTTGAGTGAAAATAATGCCAATATGTTAAAACATGAGAGATCATTCAAACCTGTCGGAATTCTTTCCGGCTACATTTTGGTGGATAACGGGGACGCTTCTCGCTTTTTCCCTCTGGGCATCTGGAAACTTGCCGAGATAATCATTTGGGCTTACGGGAAACTAGCAGTATGAAAGACGCAAAACAAAATATTACATTCCACCTTTACTACCTTCGCACTCTCGCGGACGAGCTAGGAGTAAGAGAGATGACAGATGATTTAATTGGAACAGAAAAGTTTCAGTTACATTCGGGCTGCGCTCACGAACTTGCTCACCACTATGGAGATCACGGTTTACTTCAGCATACAAGAGAAGTAGTAGAAATCGCAATGACCAATAGGCAATTACTCGACCTTGATGATATAGATAAGAGGCTATTATTTTTAGCTGCTCTTTTTCATGACGCGGGGAAGCAGTATGATTATTACAGAATAACAACCCCAAAGCATCCTTTTGCCAAAGAAAAAATCGTTCAGTGGAAAAACACAGAACACAAGAGAAAAATCCACCATATTTCTCGCTCTGGTATCCTTTGGAGCAAGGCGGCAGACAAGTATGGGGTCAGTGAAGAAGACCACGATCAGGTATTGCATTGTATTCTGTCGCATCACGGTAGACGAGACTGCGGATCACCTGTCTCGCCAAAGGGCAAGATGGCTTGGTTGCTTCATCTAACTGATTCAATCAGCGCAAGAATGGATGACGCAGATCAATTAGATTTCATAGTCAAAGGAAATAATTAAAAGGATAAAAAATGAACCAAAAAACAGCAAAACTAATCAATAAAACAGTCCACGCATCAGTTCTCGCTGATCCCCGCATCATGCCAGAAGACAGGGACAAAGCTTGTAGCACTCTATCACGCAGGGTCCGAAAAGTCTACGCGAACACTCCAAAAAAAATGCGACACGCTTTCAAGGAGCAACTCAGAAAAGGCTAACTCAATTTCTTGTTGAGAAAAAAAATACGAACGGGCGCGAAAGCTGACTCGTTCTTAAAATCTAATGAATAAGGGACACGAAATTAAAGTATTGGATCATGGCTATGTGCGTTATATCGACCACATGGGAACTGACGAACGAATTGTCGAATCAGCGCGAATCAGTTATAAGTCGCCATCTAAGGGAGCGGACTCTGACAAGAAATTGCTCAGATACCTTTTCAAGAACAAACACACGTCTCCTTTCGAAATGTGCAAAGTTACCATTAACGTGAAATTACCTATTTTCGTAATGAGGCAGCTTGTCCGACACCGAACTCAGAACTTAAATGAAGTGTCTGCGAGATATACTCAATTACCAAAAGAATTCTACATTCCAGAAAAATGGCGAATTCAAGATGCAAAGAACAAACAAGGATCTTTGGAGGTTGACGAAGAACAGTTAAATCATGGATTTTACTCCGACGAGCTTGAGAAGCATTGCGCCGACTCATACGAGCTTTATGAGAATATGCTCGATTCGGGTATTGCGCGTGAAATGGCTAGAATGGTCTTACCAATCAATATCTACACTGAAATTTATTCTTGCTGGGATTTGAAAAACCTGATTCATTTCATTGCGTTGAGGGACGACTCTCACGCTCAATCAGAGATTCAGGAGTATGCTAAGGCAATCAAGACGATTTGCAAAGAGTTGTTTCCTTGGACGATGGAAGTTTACGAAGAAGAAAAGGCAAAAAAGAAATGAAAATTGAAAAATCAGCATATCTATTATTATTTTTTACCTTCGGAATGGGATTCTTTAGCGGGGTGTTAGTTGCCTTCTCCTATGGCGTTTACCTTGCAATAAAATGAAACAGACATTAAGAATAAACTGCAAATCAACCGAAGATCATATTTACATCGGCAGACCTTCAAAATGGGGCAACCCTTGGTCGCACCTTAATAGTAAGGTCGCTGGGACAATTAAAGTTGCGACACGAGAAATCTCTATTTCTAAATATCGAAGCTGGATCATGACGGGAGCGGGAACGCCCCTACTCAGAAACGTGAATGAATTAAGAGGGAATAGCCTTGGGTGCCACTGCAACTACAAAGAGCAATGTCACGGCGATACCCTCGTTTGGCTCGCCGACATGAAGAAAGTCGCAATTATTGGCTCAAGAGAGTTCGCTGATTACGAATTTTTAATAGATAAAATATCAGAGCATTTTGGGGACACACCAGCAAATAGAGACTTCGCTGTTGTCAGCGGGGGAGCGCGAGGAACCGACGCTTTAGCTAAACGATTTGGAACGGGGGACACAAAACATCGAATTTATATTGAGCATCCCGCAGATTGGGACGGAAAAGGCAAAGGGGCTGGTATGATTAGAAATACAGACATCGTGAATCAAGCAGACGTTGTAGTCGCTTTCTGGGACGGATTTAGTCGAGGGACGCGGGATTCCATCAGAAAAGCTCAAATAGCAAAAAAGACGACAATAATTTATTACATTTAGTGTTGACAGAAATTGAAAATAAGAGTAATATCAAAAATATGAAAGTAAAGGACATAATCGAAGACCAAGATGACGCATTGCCAATCGAGGATGACACCGATAAGTATTATGGTGGGGATGGACGAGTTCATCTAATTAAAAACTCCAAGAAGAAAAGCGCGGCTGACGAGAAGTATTACTACGTGAACGTAAAAGCGATTGGTCGAGGAAGAGATCATTTAATGCTCACGACAGAGGAATATCAACGCGCAGTAAACCGATGCAACCGAAACAAAGAAGATATTCCAAAGAAGGTGACGATAATGGAATTCTTCAAATCATTAATTAGCTAATGACAGAGGAAAAGGAAATCAAGCCGACAAAGCAGGAAGCTAAGGATGAAAAAGAGAAGACTCTTTACTTGACACGACTGGACTCGATTGTTAGGCATATTCAGAACGTGCAATCCAATGCCTTGCTTTTGGCCGAGAGGTTGATTGAGCAGGATGGAGAGTGCGAGCTTGCGCGACAGCTCGTTGCAAATAGTCTTGGTCATGACGCCTCAAAGCTTTTTGGTATTGAGTGGGACTATCTTTTGTCAGACGACAAGGATAAGCTCAAGATGGCAATAGAGCAGCACAATAAGACAAACACTCATCACCCTGAACATTGGGGAGGCATCAAAGAAATGCCTCGGGTATATCTGGCTGAGTTTATCTGCGATATTAAGGCAAGGTCGTCAGAATTTGGAACCGACGTGAAGAATTGGCTTAAAGACGAGGCAACCAAGCGTTACAATTTTACAACAGGAAGCAGGGTTTATAAAGACCTTCTTTATTTTTTGAATCTATTACTTGAACAGAAATTTTCTAAAAAACTATAAAATATGTCACAACAATCATTCAATATTCAGCTCATGCTCGCCAAGGAGCTTCCTTGGATCATGGAAAACAAACACGGTTTAAATACGATGAACTTCTGGAACGCATGGCGTGACATTATGAGGCGCGAGAATGGAGACTTCTATGAAGACAATACAGTTTATCCTTTTCCTGCAAAAGAGCTTTCGGAGAAATACAAGAAGAATTTTGGTTTCACTGCAAATTTGCGCGTTGACGAGCGTTTATTCTTGACTTCGGTCTTTCAGCCTAGTAGGGATTTGTTGTTTTACAATACCTATGCAGTTAAGGATAGTCCTGAACAGTTGATTGTGTTTTCGAAGTGCTTGGCGAAGAACCCTGCGATTTGGCGCGACTTCATTTTGGAGAATGAGGAGTTCTTCATTGATCCGAACGAAAATGAAAAAATGGGATTTGGAGATCACGCGGGCGGGTTTGGGGGATAAAGTTTGACAGAAACCAAAAAGCAACCAATTGAACAAAAGAAAAACATCATGGGCTGGTTAGACAAATTTAAAAAGGTTATTAATAAGAACACTCAGGCCAAAAAGGAGGACGAGTTTCTTGAGAAGATTCAGAAGAAATACGACATCAAGTCAAAAGCCCGACACGAAAAGGAGAAGGAAGCCGAGACTGATTACTTGAACGAGTCTCTTGATACAATTGACAGTTTTCGGGATATTTTCGCTGGCGGTGACCTTTCCGATCAGTTTCCCAGTTTGCGTCGTCGCCACGAAGAATCAAACGAGGACCAGTTGGATAGACTTGCTGACTCGGTTGAGAAATATAGCGAGAAAGAAAAGGCAGAAAAATTAAAGGAAGTCACAGAAGCTTTGAATGAA
>TARA_R110000824_G_scaffold163733_8_pt1 | contig 53896 bp, 45 predicted proteins | sample TARA_R110000824 | Tara Oceans TARA_R110000824 (sample SAMEA4397747) | marine metagenome | biome: Polar Biome; feature: [MES] marine water layer (ENVO:01000295) within the mesopelagic zone...; material: water (ENVO:00002006), including particulate matter (ENVO:01000060) such...
CAACTCGCGCCGCCCTATCTTCATATCCTGACCAGCCACAGCCCGTTCCTTTCTACGCTTCGATATCGCGTTTATAGGTTTCCGGGAGGAACAATATGCCGACCACCGCGGTGATGCCGGCGATGATGATGGCGTACCACAGGCCCTGATAGATGCTGCCTGTCGCCGCAACCATCGCGAAGGCCACCGTTGGCATGAATCCCCCGATCCAGCCGTTTCCGATGTGATAGGGCAGTGACAAGGACGAATAGCGAATACGCGCTGGAAACAGTTCGACCAACAAGGCTGCCAGCGGCCCATAGACCATCGTCCCCAACGTCCCGAGCATGCACAGGATCACGATAACTTTGAATCGATCGATCTTGTCCGGGTCGGCGTCGGTGGGATAGCCTGCGGCGACCAGTTCCCTCTGCACATCAGAACCGAATGCTGTAACCGCGGTAGCCTTGGTATCGTCTGAGAGAAGGGCGGGATCGGGAGCGATGATGTTACGATTTCCGATACGGACCGATGCAATGCTCCCCATCGGCGCTTCGATATTCTCATAGTTGATTCCGCTCTTCGCGAGATAGGATTTGACGATATCGCAGCTTGTCTTGTCGAATGTGTTGCTACCGATAGGGTCGAACTGGAACGAACATTCCGCGCCATGGGCCACGATGCGCACGGGCGCGCGTTCGATTGCCGCTGCCATAGCGGGATTCGCGGCGCTGACTAACGCACTGTAGAGCGGGAAATAGGCAAAAACGGCGATAACACAGGCGCTCATCATGATTGGCTTGCGGCCAATTTTGTCGCTGAGCCAGCCCCAGAAAACATAAAGAGGAATGGTGATGGTCAGCGCAGTGGCGACAAGAAAATTGGCAGTAGCACCATCGACCTTGGCGATTTTTTCAAGAAAGAACAGCGGGTAGAGATGGCCAGAAAAGCCGATCACCGCTTGTCCCGCAACCGCGCCGAATAGCGCGATCAGAACTATTTTCAGATTTTTCCACTTTCCAAAGGCCTCCTTGAGCGGTGCTTTTGACGTCGCGCCATGCTCTTTCATCCGTTGGAAGACCGGGCTTTCGTTAAGCTGAAGCCGGATCCAGAGTGCGACCAGCAGCAGAACGATCGAGAAAAGAAACGGCAAGCGCCAACCCCAGGTGAGGAAATCATCGGCATCCAGAGTCGTGCGTAACCCCACGACGAACATTGACGCCAGGATCAGGCCCAGCATCGCTGTGGTCTGGATGAAGCCAGTGTAAAAGCCGCGCTTCCCGTTTGGAGCATGTTCGGCGATATAGACTGCCGCGCCGCCATATTCTCCGCCGATCGCCAGGCCCTGCAACAGCCGGAGCGCCATCAGGATGATCGGTGCTGCGATGCCGATACTGTCATAGGAAGGCAGCAGGCCCACTGCGAAGGTCGACAGACCCATGATCGCCATGGTGACGAGAAAGGTTTTCTTGCGCCCCACGATGTCGCCGACCCGACCGAATACCAGCGCGCCGAACGGTCGTACCGCGAAGCCAGCAGCAAAGGCCATCAGAGCCAGAATGAAGCCTGTGGTTTCGTTGACTCCTGAAAAAAACTTTGCCGAAATGACGCTGGCAAGCAGGCCGTAGAGGTAGAAATCATACCATTCGAACACCGTCCCCAACGACGAAGCAGTGATAACGAGTTTCTCATTCTGTTTCTTGTTCACGCCATCCGGCAAAGCTTCCGCGTCGGTAGCCATATTCCTTCTCCCATTTATCCCGGTAGCGGCGGCAGACTTCGGCCCGCTCGCTACTACCGGGGAATATCAATGCCCGGCAGTGGTCGCCGGATTAACTTGTTCGATGCTCTTCATTTCGCGGTTCGCTGTGGGAGCATTGCGATGTCTTTGGAAAACACATGTGCCGGAATACGCGCGCATTAAGGCGTGCGACTGTCCGTTCAAATGCGTGTTCATCATATATCTTCCATTATTAGTAACTCACTCGTGAGTGAATATGAATCGGATCATGAGGCTGCAGCTGACGCCGTTTCAAGCTTCAGCTACAGACCCGTTAACTTTGTTCGCAGATTTCCTTGAAGCCTGCCGCCATGAAGCGGGCCATACGATGCTTGACCGCAGTATAATCTTCGGACTGGCAAAGACCGTGCGACAATTTGTCGATGCGGCCCGTTCGCGCTAGTGTCAGCATCAACGCGCCGGTCACGAAATGATAGCCCCAGAAAATATCTTCTTCAGCGGCGTCTGGCAGCGCCTTCTTCAAAATGTCGATCAGGCGCAGAACGACCGGATCGAAATATTTGTCCATATATTCAGCGCCATCGGGACTGTTTGACGCTTGCGCACCGAATGCGCCATAGTTCTTCCAGCCTTCACCACCATGGATATAGAGGTCGAGGTCGGTGTCGAGAAACGCGTGGAGGGCACCTTCAACCGTCGGGTTTTCACCAGCAGCGCGGTCATAATCATCAAGCGCCTGCATCCGTTTCTCAATCGTAACAACCGCACGCCGAGCAAACACGGCGTCGAACAAGGTTTGCTTGTCGTCGAAATAATAGTTGAGCAGCGTATGGTGGACACCCACTTTCTGAGCGACATCCTTCAACGTCACCCCATAGAAGCCGTGCGTCGAGAACAGGAACTCGGCGGTATCGAGAATCTGCTCCATCATCTCGGCCCGTTGTTCCGCCTTCGAAACCTTTTTCACGGTAGTTTTTGCTGTGGATGCCAAATTCATTTCCTTCTGCACATTTATATACGCCGTCTCGACCACGGCTACCCTACACTTGTCCGTAATCCGCCCGCAATTGTATTTTATCGATCTTGCCCGTCGCCGCGAGTGGCATCCCGTCCAGACGGATGATCGCATCAGGAATCCACCAGGACGCGACATTCTCGTGCAACGGCGCAAGCAACTGTTCGTCGCTGATCGATCCGTCGCATGTTTCGACCAGCAATATGGGCCGTTCGCCCCATTTGGGATCGCTCCGGCCGATCACCGCAGCGAGCGAAACCTGGGGCAGGGCACCTACCAGCGCTTCAATTTCCGCAGGATTGATCCACTCGCCACCCGATTTGATAAGGTCCTTGGCACGACCTGTTATCGATAGATTCCCGTAGACGTCGATGCGTGCGAGGTCGCCGGTATCAAACCAGCCGTCAGCATCGGTCGCGGATTCCTCATGCCCGAAATAACGCTCGATGACACTCGGTCCGCGAACATGCAAATGCCCCTCGGGTCCGCGCTGGTCGGCCAGCGGGCTACCGTTGGAGTCAGCGAGGAGCAGGTCGATGCCAATAGCTGGGCGCCCCGACACACTCGCGATGCGTTCTGGATCTCCAGGAACCGCAGCAGTACCGAGAGGCGACAATTCGGTCATGCCCCAGCTTGTCTGGACCTCGGCACCCAGCCGTCGCTCGATCCGCTCCATCAGTGCCGGTGGCATGGATGCTCCGCCGACCAGTATCCGTTCAAGCGACGGAACCTCACCGCCTTCGCTTTCCAGATGTTCAACCAGTCCCAGCCAGACGGTCGGCACTCCAACGCCCATTGTCACGCCTTCGGACCTGATCAGTGATGCAATATGCGCCCCATCGCTATTGCGGCCGGGCAGTACGAGCTTGGCACCAACCGCCGGAACGGTGAAAGGCAGGCCCCATGCATTGGCGTGGAACATAGGAACGACTGCAAGCACCGCATCGCTCTCGCGCACTCCCATAACATCGGCCTGAAGCTGCCGCATCGTATGCAAATAGCAGCCGCGGTGTGTATAGCTAACACCCTTGGGCGCACCGGTGGTACCCGAGGTGAAGCACAGGCCAGACGGCGTGTTTTCGTCAAACTGGCCCCATTCGATATCCCGAGATGCAGCGGCCATCGCCGTTTCCAGCGCTCCGACGGCAATATGGGTGTCGGCTGGTTCGATAGCCGCCGTGCTGTCGTCCAGCAGCAATATATGCCGTACCGCACCAGCTTCAATCGTAGCTGCGTGGGCGAGGGGTAGTAGGTCGGGGCTGACGAGCAGAATGCCTGCCTTCGACTGTGCCAGCATGGCCGCGAGCTGTTTCGCAGTCAGCCGAGGATTCAGCGTATGGCACACCGCGCCCATACCGATTATTCCGTACCAGCTTTCAAGATGCCCCTGCGTATTCCAGGCGAGCGTCGCAACCCGATCACCACCACGCACGCCGAGCGCATGGAGGGCACCGGACACAGCACGCGCGCGCTGGTAAAGCGCGGCGTAACCAATGCGATTGACCTCTCCGTCTTTCCCGGCCGACACAACCTCGGCGAGGGGGTGCCATTTTTCTGCGTGGGAGAGAAACTTGTCGAGTGTCAGTGCATAATCCTGCATTGATCCGTCGGTCATTGGCATCCCGGGGCTTTCGGCGGTAGCGGCGGAGATATGACCCCGATGTTCCAGTTCCATGCGATATCGCCGACGGCGCGACGGCGGCATACGACCGCTTCGTGTAGCGCCGCTGTCCCGGGGAAAAGCCTGTAGCGGACGTGCGGTTTCTCGGCAAAATGCATGAAAGCATTTTCTTGTGAATAAGGCAGCCAATCCGGCTGACCTTTCGCCTTCGGTTGCCCGTCTCTGGCGAAGCTTGCCCAATAATCGCCCATCGCGGCGGTCAGCTTGCGCTCAGCCAATTTGTTCGGGATTTTCGGCCATAGTGGCGGCGTCTTTCCGGCTGTATCGAATATATAAGGCAGTTCCGCAGCGTGGAAGGCGTGCAGCTTCCATTCCAGTGTCGCCGGATAGCCATGGTCGAAAAGATAGAGATAAGCGGGTTTGCCGAGCGCCGCCTGGTTCGACACCAGCCGCTCGGACGTCCAGCCGTACATTGCATCGCGCGTGGCGGCGAGCATGCTTTCTTCCATGTTCTTGGCCGGGTAGCGCGACAGGTAAGCGTCCGCGAACTCGCCGTAATTAGCTCGGATAGCCGCTTCATATGCGTCAGCATTATCAGGTGCCTTGGGCAGCAGGAAACGCAGGGACCGGATTTCGCCAGCGTTGAAGCCGGCGAGGATCGGCACCGGTGCCTGTTCGTTGCGGTCGAAAGTCTCAACCAGCTGGCGGGGCACGGTCTTGCCGTCGATAACGGGGAAGGGGAAATATCCGGTCGCAGGTGCCTTGTCGGCAATCTCTTCCGCCGTCATGGCGCGGAGCGCCGCAAGATCGGCTGCACCGAGCTTGGTCGCCAGGTCGATGCCCTGCTCCTCGGCTGGTACCATGCCGTTGCGCTTTTCACGCAACGCCGGCGCCGAAACCATATAGGCGCTTTCCGCGATTGCCTTGTCGAACAGCCCGCGCGCTTCCGGTGCCGCCATCAGATACATGACGCTAAGCGCGCCAGCAGATTCGCCCGCGATCGTCACATTGGCGGCGTTGCCGCCGAAGGCGCCAATATTCCGCTTTACCCACTGGAGCGCCGCGATCTGGTCGAGCAAACCATAATTGCCTGATACGCCATCGGCTGATTCTGCACTGAGAACCGGGTGGGCGAAATAGCCAAGCGCTCCAAGCCGGTAGTTGATCGAAACAACGATCATGCCGCGCGCCGCGAGTGCGCTGCCGTCGTAAAGCGGGTCGCCTCCCGACCCACTGGTTAGCGCCCCGCCATGGATCCAGACGAAGACTGGCGCGCCCGTGGCATTTTCCGGTGCCCAGATGTTGAGCGACAGGCAATCCTCGCTCATTGCCGGCAGGTCCCATGCGTAGATGCTGGGGCCCTTCGGCTTGGGTTGCATGCATGCTGCGCCGAATTTGGTCGCATCACGCACATCCTGCCAGACAGGTGCCGGTTGGGGCGGCGTCCAGCGCAGCTTGCCAACCGGCGGGGCGGCATAAGGAATGCCCTTGAAGACATGGATGCCTTTGGCCTCGCTACCCTGCACCTTGCCTGCCGGCGCATCGACCATCGGGTCGGTTGCGGCGGCAGCTGGTCCTGCGAACAAGGTTGTTGCAGCAAGCGTAAGGGGTAGCAGGCGGCAGATCATCGTAGCTTTCATTTTCCGTTGCCCCATCAGAACCGATAATTGGCGCGGACGCCAACCGTACGCGGCCGTAACCTGGCGTAACGCCCATCAAGGAACGCTTCGGGGTGGACATAGGTGATCGAGCTGTCGTTCAAGACATTTTCGACATAGGCAGTCAGATCAATCGACCCCAGCTTAACCCCGGCATAGAGATTCATGTTGGTCCATGCCTCGGTAAAATCGTAAGTAGGAGACAGGGCTGCTGGATTACCAGGCACATTGGGAAACTGGTTCGGGAACGATCCGACATGCGACACATTGACAGCAGCGAAGCCGCTATTGTTGGTACCGATTGAAAAGTCGTAGCGCGCTGTGCCCGAGCCCTGGAAGTGCGGTGATGCAAGTCGGGTGCCCTCTTCAGCACCTGAGATAGCCGCTTCCAATGCCGTCAATTGGGTTACTTTGGCTTCATTGAACGAACCGTTGAGCGTTAGGCTCAAGCCCTGGATCGGTCGCGCGACAAATTCGAATTCGAGCCCATAGCTTTCTGCGCCGCCGATGTTGGTCGCGAATTGTATCGAATCGGACACGCGGTTTGCCTGAACCTGGATATTCTTCCAGTCGATATAATATGCTGCAATATTGGCGACCAGGTCACCACCCAGCCAGCGGCCTTTGAGACCGACCTCATAATTGGTGACGCTGTCCGATCTTGCGCCGTCCGGGATGACAACATCATTGGGGTCAAGGGTGCTCACCAGTCCAGCTCGCGCATTGACCACCGGCGTGCGAAAGCCCGTTGACACCGTCGCATAGGTGGTCAGCTCTTCCATCGGCTTCCACGATATGCTGGCCTTGTAGGACAGGCGATCATCCTTGACCTTCAGCCCCTCTGCATAATCAACGGATGTTATGTTAAGCGGTGCAAAATAGGGACCGAAAAAGGCACGGCTCAGGTAATCGCTATTATACCCTCCGCCGCGGGTAAAAGATTGCACCTCTGTACTGCCGTAGCGAAGGCCACCCGTAATCCAGAAACTGTCGCTGAAGCGTGCTGTGACTTCGCCAAATCCTGCCATTTCCGTTTGGTCGGTATATGCCTGAAAGCGCTGGTAATATTCGTCAGGCAATCCTGTCAGTCCGGTTGCCGCCAGGAATTCCGGGGACGAACGATAAGCAAAATCGACGGTGCGCCTCTTGTCATAGTAGAAAAAGCCAGCAACCCATTCAATCGGACCAGAGGTCCGTGACACCAGCCGGGTTTCCTGCACAAACAGGTCATCATATCCATAGGCGTCCAGCGCGAAGGGAATTAGCTGACCGAAGGTTCCTGCAAGGTCGACATAAAAAGAGGCATCATACGTCGACAATGTCGTTGAACTGATCAGTTCTGCAAAATCAAATTCATGGTTGACCGTTACGTTAAAGTTGGTGAGCTCACCCTGGAACAGGTCGGGGCGATCCGATCTGCGTGTATATTCCCCAAGAGTTGGATTGGTGAGGCCGGAATCCGCAGGCTGGCTGTTTTCGTAGGACGCGAGCAAGCGGACTTTCATCCGGTCGCTGGGTTGCATCAACAAGCTGACGCGCCCGCCATAGGCTTCCAGGCTATTAGAGTTGTTCACTCCGGTGCCGATATTATCGACCCAACCATCTTCGTTGCGATAATAGCCGGTAGCGCGCAGGCCCAACTCGTCGGTCATGATCGGAATGTTGATCATTGCATTATAGCGCTGACGCACCGAACTGGATCCGGTGAGAGCCAGGTCGGCACTGACCGAAGCCTCGAAATCATCTAGGTCGGGTCCGCGGGTGATGATACGCATCGCGCCGGCAAGCGAGTTGGACCCGAATAATGTGCCCTGCGGTCCGCGTAGAAATTCAACGCGCTCGACGTCGTATAGATTCGGGTCGAGAATGGTCGAGTTGCCATTTGCGGAAATAGGCAGCTCGTCAATATAGATGGCGACCGCGCTTTGCAGTCCGGCGCTATAGCCGTTGGTGTTGATTCCGCGGCTCGTGAAATTGTTGAAATTCTGAGTCGGCTTGTTGACGACGATTCCTGGCGTATTCTGCGCAATGCCTTCAAAGCCAACGATACCAAGGTCATCCAAATCTGCTTGGTCATAGGCGGTGACGCTGATTGGAATATCCTGGATTCGTTCGCTGCGGCGAGTGGCAGTAACGATAATCTCTTTGTCACCGCGCCTCTGGTCCTGCGCGGTCTCGTCGGTGGACTGCGATGTTTCGCCGGACTGTGCCACAGCAGAAACGGGTTGCGCGAGCAAGGCGACCGCAGACACGGACGCAAAAAATTTAACTTTCATTTGAACCTCTCCTCCTCGTCAGCGCTCTTTGTCGCTGACTTGGGGAGGGTTTATGTCGATATGATTTCACTATGTCAATACTCACTATCACGTGCGTGAATATTATTTTGAATATCAATTTCCGTTTTCTGGCAGCGTTTATGTCGCTCAAATGATAGGTCAATTTAAGCAATATGAGTTTTTCACACTAACTGTTGAGCGATAAAGAGACGGTCAAAATCTGGGTGGTTAAATGGCCATATTCCGGCGTTTTAATCTTTGTGCGGATCCGGCAACCCGTCCAGCGAATGTCTGAAAAATTGCATTGCGCTGCGCTTCTTCGCCGGGGGTTTGGGTGAGCTTGGTGGCCCTCTTGAACCTGCTCTGGTGCTGGGTATAAAACTAATCGCACAAGATCTGCTTACGTCGGCTGGAGCGCTGGATCATGGTGTTGCTGAACCAGCCGATATGGTCAAAATTGACATGTTGCGCAGAAAGATGCGGTCTGAGAGCAAGGAGAACGCTAGTCTTTCTAACTTTGGCCCTGTTATAGTAATATCAAGGGCGCATTGCCCTGCAGAAACTGGCTGGCTAGCGCCTGGCCAACCCAAATGGGTCAATATAGAGTGAGTGGAATGAGTGAACTCTTGAATGATTATAGATCTGGCGGCTTTGGTGGGGCGATCGGTTTAGGCAAGCGTCCGGCGTTGCTGCTGGTAGATGTTGTTATGGCTTATCTTGAGCCTGATTGCCCGCTTTATTCACCTCGGTTCGAAGAGGCTGGAGCTAGCTGTGAACGGTTAGCCAAGGCAGCGCGGGCGAACCGGATCCCTGTTATTTTTACAAATGTTGTCTATCGCGCAGGCGGGTTGGACGGCGGATTATTCTATCGCAAGGTTCCGGCGCTTGAATCCTTTCTTGAAGGCTCGCCGCTCGGTGCCTTCCCGTCTTATCTGCAACCGCGCGCTGACGAGATCGTGGTGACCAAGCAATATGCCTCGGCATTTTTTGGCACGTCGCTGGCAGCATCGCTTACGGCCATGGGCATTGATTCTTTGTTCATTAGCGGATTCTCAACATCGGGTTGCGTCCGTGCTTCCGCGCTTGATGCGATACAGAACGGCTTCGTACCGATGGTGGTCGCTGATGCCTGCGGGGATCGGGATGAACGCCCACATGAATCAAACCTATTTGACCTGTCACAAAAATATGCCGAGGTCATTAGCGAGGCTGAGGCCATCACCCATATGGAGGGTTGAAGGATAGGGCCGGTTCCTGCGCCTGAGCTTCCGGGCAGAGATTCAATCAAAGTTCATGATCTGGCGGATATTTTGATGCTCGCTCATGCGATCGTTCACGACATTGATTTCGACAAGCCGATCAGGAATGAACGGCCGTTACACTGGCACTCGTCCGACCCGACCCGCGTGATATTTCCTGAAAAATTACCATCAGGGGTGGATGTATCCGCAAGGTCTCGTGACCCGTTTGATCAACAGACCTGGCTCCATCGATAATGGACTGGTTAAAGTCAGCTTGGCGCTAATATTTTATCGCATAGCCGCAGCGACGATGGCATCGCAGTTCAGCGACTTTGGCTTCTGGATGAAAGCCTTGTCCTGTTCGTCGCTATCCCCAATTCCCAAGGCGCTGCCGATAGATTTTGTCGCGACTTTCAGGACATCTCCCAAAGAGGGCTTTTCTGCATCCTCGGCTTTGCCAAGCCCAGCAACGGACACTTCGGGAGCGGTCAGTGTTCCGGAGATCTTGATGGGGTCGACAATGCGAAATGCACTTTTCCCCTTTGCACCACCGCGCAAGATCAGCGAAATTGTTTCGCCTTTCAGCGCGATCCGTCCTTCGCCGCGTCCGATCGATACTCTTGTATCAATAGCCAGTGGCGCGGGGGTCAATATGCCATTGCGCGCTTTGAAATTGGCAACCAGACAGCGTAGCGGAACCCGTGCTTTTGGATCGCCGATAATTTCCTCTACCGCGCCGCCAAGATTTTGGCCCAGAACATGCGCAACAGTAGCGCGAACGCTGCCGCCCGACGCAACCATGGCGGCTTTGCCGTTGGCTTTTTCCAGTGCCTCCCGGAACGTGTCTCCAGTACCATATAATTTGATCCGGCCCCGCATGGTTGCCGTAACGATGTCGCCATTGCCGATCAGATCCGAAATGGAAGCACCCGTGAGCGTCAGGTCTGTCGATAATTTCGGTGCGCCGCTACGATGATCAACCTGGAGGCTGCCGGTCAATTGCCCGCTTTTCAAACCAACGACGAGATTGGTGATTTTTATGACTTTGTGATCCAGCGACAAACTGCCTTTCAGGCGACGGAATATCGTATCCCGCCGAGAGAGAAGGCGGTCGACGGTAAAGTTCATCTGTCCATCAGTCGGGCCCATTTTGGCGAGATTGATTCGGGTGCTGGGAAGAATGCGAGGGCCGATACGCCGAGTCAGAGCCGCGGCCCTCGCTAGGCCGGCATCGTCAGCTAGGTCATCGAAATCCAGCGTAGCGGCATTTATGTCAGCGTCTATTTTGGTGCGCCCATCGCGCTTGAGAATAGTCGCTTTGCCAGAGAGGTTGGAGCGCCCTATCGAGCCGCTCAGCTTCTCGACATACCAGTCTTTGTCTTCGTGGCGGACATTCGCGCGCAGATCGATCGGCTGGGTTCCGAACAGGCCAGCCTCGATTATCTGATCCAGATTCTTGAGGGTTGGCGCACTGGCAGATAGCGAGGCCGTGAAACGGTCCGTATTCAATACCCCCTGCATTTCACCTTTTGCCGTCAACTTCAGAGCCGGCGATCGCAGCGAAACTGTGAAGGGGTAATCTGCTTCCGGATCAATGCCGGCAATAGCGCCACCGGCGAACAGCATCGTCGCTTTGGATTTTAAGAACGTCCCGCTCCCCTCGGCCCGCAGGCCATCTTTGGCATTGACGGAGATCGCACCATCGACGGCGAGTTCGCGTTTATGATCGGCAAAACTGAAATGCGAATTGGTGACTTCAAGGTCGGTCAAGCCGGGGCCGCGACCCTTTTTTTCATCATCACGACCGCTGTCATCATCATTCCAGTTGCTGCGGCCGTTTTTGTCCCGGATGAGCGATATGTCGAGGCCATCGATCCTGACACGATCAGGCCTTGCGCTACCCGTCAGAACATCAAACACGGAAACGCGCGCCGATATTGATTTCAATGCAAGAAAATCACCTTTTCCCGCCCAGGCGGGTTGCGCAACACGCACATCATGTACGGTGATAATGGGGGAGTAGGAAAAGAAACTGTCTCGGCTGACAGATCCGATTTCGACTTCTCGACCCGATGCGCCTTGTAGTTTTTCACTGATTACACTGCGCAATATGCTCGCTGGCACAGCGCCCAGAAGCAATATTGCCAGCAGCAGAATGATGAGAATTACAGCGCCAATATTCCGCATCCGTCGATATGAAAATACTGGAGAGTCCTTGGCCATATCGGTCATGGATTGGCGGTCGGCAATATGGTCGACTTTCGCAATGCGGACTTCATCTGCTGTACCCCCATCTTATCAACCGGTTGGTTGATCTCTACATCCTTGGCCTGATATCCGAGAATAGCCTTGCCGTCTTCGGAATACGTTTTGATTCCGGAAAGGTTGCCGAAAGCCCCGATGCGCATCAATTATACACTGGAACACAGATCCGATTGGCAGCCCTATCGGTTTTGCGCTACGACCATCGCTAAAGCCGGACATCGATCCACAGCATCAGAGGGAAGAGCACGCAACCATGAAATTAGGCCATGATCCAGAACTGCTATCCTTCCGCGAAAACATCCGAACATATTTTGAAAATGACTATCCAAAAGACATTCTTGCGAGAGTCGCGTCTGGCGCAAGCCTGACAACGGCGGAAGTCCGCCGCGCAGAAATGGCGCTGGGCGAAAAGGGCTGGCTGGCCAGCGCCTGGCCCAAAGAATATGGCGGTCCCGGATGGTCGATCGAAGAACAATATATTTTTGACGAGGAATTGGAGAAGGCAGGGGCACCGACAGTCACTCCGATGGGCGTCATCTATGTTGGTCCGGTGGTTTTTACCTTTGGAACGGACGAGCAAAAAGCACAGTGGTTGCCCGGACTGAGCGACGGTTCGGTCGGCTGGGCGCAAGGCTATAGCGAACCCGAAGCAGGGTCCGATCTGGCCTCTCTGCAATTTTCTGCGGTGCGGGATGGCGACGAATATATACTCAATGGCACGAAAATCTGGACGTCCGCAGCCCAGCATGCAGACTGGATCTTCCTGCTCACCCGGACCTCGCGCGAAGCCAAAAAGCAGATGGGTATCACCTTCATCTGCTGCAAGCTTGATCAACCCGGCATAACCGTGAAGCCGATTATCACCATTGATGGCAAATATCATCTCAGCCAATGCGATTTTGTCGATGTCCGGGTTCCGGTTTCAAACCGTATCGGCGAGGAAGGCAAGGGCTGGTCTTATTCGCAATATCTGCTCGGCAACGAACGCACGTCTTATGCGCGGATCGGCGGCAAGCGCAAGCAGCTGGCCGATATTCGCGCCATCGCATCACAAATCCCCACGGGGGGCAATCAACGCCTGATTGATGAAAGCCTTTTCGCGGGCCGGTTGTGCCAAGCAGAAACGCGGCTGGATGCTCTGGAGATTACCGTGCTCAGAGTTCTCACTACGGTAAGAGATGGCGGTTCTCCCGGCGACGAGGCATCGATCCTGAAGATCATGGCAACTGATCTGGCACAGGAAATCACAACCTTGTTTCTGGAGGCTGCGGCTGAGCACGGCAATCGTAAATTCGAAGACAGCGTGAGCCCGGAATGGACTGGTGATGCAGGCTTTGCCGCTCCTGGCGTTGCCAATTATTTCGGTACCCGCGCGCAAAGCATTTACGGCGGTACCAACGAAATCCAGCGGAACATAATCGCCAAACGCGTCCTGGGTTTATAGGCGGGATGCAGCGAGCCTGATTATACGAGGCTCAGGTATATGACCCCTCTGAAATTTCATGCTGGCAGTGTGGTTGCCAGATCCGCCGGTTCACCACTGCGGGTCTTCGACGGTAAGAAAATCTCTTATCTCCGCCGATTGCGGACCGAGGGTGATCGGGTTTTTGACCCCGGGCAGGACACAGACGTCGAACAGTTCGGTAATCGCGCCGTCAAGCCGCAACCACTGGACAACATCGCCACTGGCTAGCGACACGATCTGAATGCCGCACCAGGCATCAGCGTCTTTTTCTTTCAGCTTATTGTCGAGTTCCAGACCTTCAAACCGGCCATGCCGCGGTTTCGACAGAGTGACAAAGCCATGATCATTGTGGAACGCCAGTCCGCGCAAAAATCCGGGAAAGAAAGCTACTGGCGTGAATGCCTTGTCCGACGGGTTGATCCAGCCCAATTCTCCGGTACCGGAATTCAGCACCCAGAGCCTGTCTCGATAAAAACGCGGGCTGTGCGGCATCGACAAGCCTTCTGCCATGATCTCGTTGCTATCGATATCGATGATTATCCCGCCATCATGGCGTCGATCCCGCCAGCCGTCGACAACGTCGGATCGGCAGACAGCAGTGACATATTTGGGCTGGCCGTCGACCATCGCCAGCCCGTTGAGATGACAGCGATCTTCGGGCGCGAGCTTGCTGATGAACTCCGGTTTCCAGATTGGCTTGAAGCTGTGCGTCACGCTCGGCTCGCACAAGCAGCTATAGCGTGTGTTGACGAAGACAATCCGGCCATTGTCGCGAATGCCCAGTTCGTGAATGTCGATATTGCCAGTCGTCTGCATATTGCGCGGGACATAGACCTTGTCATGGACCTCATTGGCACGCTGGCTGGGGGCCAGAACATTTTCCATCCTTACGATTTGGGTGAGGGTGCCCAAATAAATGCGGTCGGCATCGCCGATCACGCCCATGGCTTGCGGATAAAGCGCCTCATGCAATGCCAGTTTGCCGTCCGCGCCGTGGCCCACCAGATAAAGGCGCCCGGTCTGATAGGAAGTAAAACCAATCGAGATATTGTTGCTTGCCAAAAATCCGGCGAGCCCCGGCGAAAAATCAATATCGATCTTGCCCGCTTCCGGCGGAGTGGCGGATGGCGCATCGGTCGGGGTGTTGGTGTTTTCCGGGCGGATTTTTTCAGAGGCCGTGTCTGACTTGTCTGTCTTCTTGTCCACGCCCACAGCCCTTTTATATTCGCAAATGAGCCCGATCATCCCACAAAAAGTGATCAGGGCAAAGGCGAATTTAAAAAAGCCAAATCTGCAATCCCTTGCGGTTCAAATTACGCCAGCCAGCTCAGGGAATTGACATCTTGTTGTATAGGTTAGGTTTTTAACGGGAATAACTGTCGGAAACGGACATCGACGGCATCAGCATTGTGCGTTTGAATATATTTGGGCCGCTGGTGCAAAGACTTCGCCGCACAATCGTGCAATCTCTGGTCTGCTGAAACCAATGTCCGCTGATGGTGTCAGGCCGCTTTGATCCATCCCTGTAGCGATGACTTCAAATTGTCGAACATAACCGGTTTTGCAATATGGCCTTGCATCCCGGATTGCAGGCAATGTTCGACATCTTCGGGATAGGCATTTGCGGTGATAGCCAATATCGGCAATTGTTCCTTGGAATAGCCTTTTTGCCGAATGGATTTCGTCGCTTCATATCCGTCCATGACGGGCATTTGGACGTCCATAAGCACTAGGTCAAAAGGCATGTTTTCTTCTGCTGCAGCTTCGACTTTCGCCACGGCGTCCTCACCGTTCACTGCCAGCACCGTCTGATAACCCAGTTTCTTGATCATCTCGGCTATCAGAATCTGATTGATGTCATGGTCTTCGGCGAGCAAAATTTTCCCGTTGCCAGCTGTAATCACTGGTGGCTTGATCGGATCGCTCGTGGGGGTCACTGATTGTTCTCCTGCTGGTATCCCGGTTCCGGCTGGTGGGGTCGTCACTATACCCACCGGAAATTGAATGTAAAAGATAGTTCCTTTCCCTTCTATGCTCTCAACTTCAATAGTGCCGCCCATGATCGACGCCAATTGTCTGCTAATCGTCAATCCCAGACCGCTCCCGCCGAACGTCGCCGATGTTTGAGGCGCCGCTTGTTCAAACGGAGAAAAAATGGCGTCGAGACGGTCTGATGGAATCCCGATCCCGGTATCGCTCACCATAACCTCCATATTGAATCCTTCCGGACCGGCCTGGCCTGCCTTGGCAGAGATTGTCACCCCACCGCTGCTGGTGAATTTCAGGGCATTACCCAGAAGATTCAATACGATCTGACGCAAATGATTTGCATCTGCCAGAACCATTTCGGGTATATTATCCTCGATGTCCAGATTGAGATCGATGCGCTTTTGATCCGCAATCGGGGCCATCAGATACACGCAACTCTGTAGCACATGCCGCGGGGACATTGGCGCTATGGTGCTATTCTCCTGACCGGCTTCGACTTTGGAAATATCAAGAATATTGTTGAGCAGTCGCATCATGGCATTCCCGGAATCGAGAATCATCCGGGCATGATTTTTCTGCTCCGAAGGTAGGTCGGCGTCGAGCAGCAACTGGGTAAATCCCAGCACTCCGTTCATCGGGGTACGTATTTCGTGGCTCATATTGGCAAGAAAACGGGTTTTCGCGTCAGCCGCTTTCTCGGCTCCCACTCTGGCCGCGACCAGATTTTGTTCCATTTGCTTCCGTTCGGTTACGTCTCTTATGCTCCCGACGATACCAATGAAGCTTCCGTCTTTTCCAGCCAGTCTGGAAAAGCTCAGCTCGACATCAACTTTGGAGCCACTTTCATGAGAAATGGAACCTTCGAACTGAGCGCGCTGGATTGCGCCGGACCGGATGGGCTTTAGTTGCGCTTCCAGAGTCTCGAATCCATCGGCATCAAATATCTCTGCCATGTCTCGCCCCAAACTGTCCTCGATCGACCGGCCCGTTAGTTTTTGCCAAGCCGGGTTCAGAAACAGCCATTGCAGCTCGGTGTTTGTCCGAAAGAGAACTTCGTTCATATTCTCCAGCATCGAACTGGAAACTTCGCGATGGACGCTGAGGGAATGCCGGATTGTCGCTTTTTCGGCCAGCATTGCCGAAGTGGGCATCCCAACGGCAAAGCAACTCAGCAGAAAAAACTGCAGGACGAAAAGTTTTGCAGTGAGCGAAAGCTCTACGGAATAAAATGGCCCTGTTTCAAAAGCCGCGCAAATGACAACAACAATGGCAATTAGCACGATGGATACGGATGTGCCCGGTGTGCCCAATCTGAATGCATTGAGAAGGACCAGCGGCGGTACCAGAAAAAAGACCGGGAAACTGAGAAACCAAAAAATCGTGACGGCGGAGGCCAGAGTGAATGTCTGAATAGCAAGCCATTCCCAACGACTGGCGTTGAAGATCAACGGGCTTCTTGAGCCTCCCGGCATCGGCGCGGGCTTGATCAGATCAATCATCACCATGACCGCAGGACTGAGCAATATCATACCGAGGCCGTCAGTGGCGGTCCACTGAAGCCAGGACATTAGGAATGACTGCCAGGTCCCGGCGGAAAAAAATAGCCCGGCGAGAAGTCCGGAGGCCAAGGGTGCGACAAGTCCGCCAACCAGACAGAATTTTCCCAGTTCCCAAATTTTCTGCATGTCCGGTTTGGGTGCGCCGAGCCGTCGCATGAGGAGCCAGATCACAATTATTTCAAACTGATTGATTGCGGCGAGTGTGATTCCATAGATAATCGTATCGCCAGAGAGAAGATTGACAGCAATATTCGCAATGGCTGCTCCGGCAAGATAGTAGGGCACTTGCACTTTCTCGGATCTCAGAATGACAGCCACGAGAAAGGCATTGGCCAGCCATACGACCGCAATCCTGCCTTCATTCTGTGTCAGGCTGACGCCTCCCCAGGCCAGTATTCCGAAAATTACGGAAACCAGCAAAAAGATCGAGACAAACCGCGAGCGCTTATCCTGAGCTATCAGAGCCTTCATTGGCCATCACAAAATTTTTGTTTATCCATCATATAGTAAACGGACAGATACGTAGTTGACTAAGAGGCACATGTCCGATGGTCTCAATCTTGCTTCGGTAACTTTCCGAATTCCGCTGCTATGCCAAGGGACCGGCGGAGATGCGAAGGATCACCGCATCGACTGACGACTCAGCGATAGTCCCATCGCGCAAATTGTTCATTTCCCACGAAACCGACTTCCTCGACACCCGCCCGTTTGATCATCGCGACGACTTGATCAAATCGGTCGTACCGGGCTTGAGCATCGGTCTGGAAATGGAGCTGCGGCTTTGCCGGGTCCTTGGCCATCATCTCCAGCCGGACGCGCAATCGGTCGCTGTCCATCGGTATGTCGTTCCAGATTGCCGTCCCAGCCGAATTCAGAAACAGTTTATTGATAATGGGAATGCTGGTTCCCGGAGTTCCGGACGGCAGCTCCACGGCGACTTTGTGGGTCACAGCCGGGACGGAAAGCATCAGCATCACCAGAAGAACCAGCAGCACATCAATTAGCGGTGTGATGTTGAGTTCAGCAAACGGTCTATCGGTCGCAAGGATAACCGTTTTCGAGCCAAAATATTGTTTCTTGGTGCGCATTTGATCTCTCCTTACAAGTGATATGATATAACATATATCACAACATTGATCAGAATACAAAAAGCCGCTTGCCTTATTGATCGAATAGTCCAAAAATGCACCGCATGTCGGACGAGTTCGAAGCCATTGGAACCGCCGTTGAAGGCAGTTTAATCGCTAAAGCATTGGATAATGAAAGTGGCGATACAGCCGATGATGGTGGATGGAGCACCGGCGTAGCCAAGCAGGCCGGCCAGTTCGACGGACAGATCAAGGCCAAAACGGCGCAACTGAACCTCGCTGAGGGTGCAAAAAAGGCTGTGCTTGAGCAGGAAATACTGGATCTCAAAAAGGGCCGCAACGTCATCGCAACGATGACCGGTGAAAAAATGCCTTATCCCGATGTCAAACTCGGTGATGGCGATACGAGCGGGATCAATGCGTCAGATGGTGATCTGGAAAAATTCCAGAACGGTCTCGACAATATCGAAAATGGCCTCGTTTTGAATTCGGATAATTATATCAGCACCGGCTACGCTGATTTGGACAAGGCGCTCAATAGAACATTCAAGAAGATCAATGCTAACCCGGAACTGCTGCTCTACAAGCTAAAGGCCAATGGCTATAAATTTGCCTGGCTGCTGATACCGATTTCCTTGCCCTTCGTTTGGCTGACGATAATTGGTCGGCGCGGTTTTCATTTTTATGATCATGCGGTGTTTACCACTTATTCGATCAGCTTCATGTCATTGCTTTTTATCTCCTGCGCGATTCTCGCGGCAATGAGCGTTCCCGGCGCCGTTTTGGTCGTTCTGCTGATTTTTTATCCGCCATTCCACATGTACCGGCAGCTCAAATACGCCTATAATATGACCCGGCCGGAAGCGCTGGTGCGCGTTTCGTTCCTGTTGGTATTCACTGTCATAAGCCTGTCTCTATTCTTCGCTATTTTACTTGCTCTGGGTGTTTTGGGATAAAATCATGACAATGAATATCGATCGCCGCCAATTGATGGCGCTGGGAACTTTTGGCCTTGGTGCGCTCAGCGTTCCCGCTACGGCCTCGCTGATGGGTGGAAAGGGCTTCACCCATGGAGTGGCGAGCGGAGAACCGTCACAAGGCTCGGTGCTGCTGTGGACTCGTTATGTCGGCAAGGGTGATAGCCGGCTTACAGCGGAAATTTCCGGCAACTCGGATTTCTCCGGCGCCAAAATTGTCGGACAAGTCGACGCGCTGGCCGATCGCGATCATATTGCGAAGATCACGGTTCAGGGTCTCGACCCGAACAGTTGGTATTTTTATCGCTTCATTGCCGCGGATGGTTCCAAATCGATGGTAGGACGGACCCGGACCTTGCCGGAAGAATCGACGCCGCGTTTCAACATCGGCGTGGTCGGCTGCTCCAATCTGCCCTTTGGCTATTTCAACGCTTATGCCCACGCGGCTCAGAACACCGCGCTCGATCTGGTCGTTCACACCGGCGACTATCTCTATGAATATCCGGCTGGAACCTATCCCTCTAAAGACCAATCATTGGCCGGGAGGATATTGGATCCGGCTTCCGAGATCATCCAGCTTGCCGATTATCGGCTGCGCTATGCCGCTTATCGCAGCGATCCCGACCTCCAGCGCCTTCATCAGGTATTGCCCATGATCGCGATGTGGGATGACCATGAATTCGCCAATGACGCCTACAAGGATGGTGCGGAAAATCATGACGCCAGCGAAGGCGACTGGGAAGTGCGCAAGCGGGTCGCCGAACGCGTCTATCGCGAATGGATGCCGGTCAGCGACATGGAATATGGCAGCCCGCGCTGGAGCGAATATCAGATTGGCGATCTGGCGACCCTGTTCCTGACCGAGAGTCGGATCAGTGCACGCACCAAACAGCTTGATCTTGCTGCCGCACTGACAGGACAGCAGGATGTACAGAAAGCGCTCGAATCTTTCCGCGACAATGTCTGGCAGGACCCTGCGCTCGAGATGATCGGCGGCGAACAGGAAGCCTGGCTGGCGGCTGCTATGGGCAGGTCCAAGGCCGCAGGCACAAAATGGCAAGTCTGGTCGCAACAATGCGTGATGGGCGAACTCAAGTTGCCACAGGAGGCGATCAACTGGGTGGCTGACGATGCGCCGGCCTTCGCCAGGAAACGGCTCGAGGTCGGTGCGATGGCGGCAAAAATGGGTCTGCCGATCAATTTCGACAGCTGGGACGGCTATCCCAAGGCCCGCGAACGTGCTTTGTCCATCGCCCAGCAAGCGGATGCGGACCTCGTCGTGCTGTCCGGTGACAGCCACAATGCCTGGGCCTTTGATCTTTCCACCAACGAGGGGGCTGCCGGAGTCGAATTTGGCGGGCACAGCGTGACCTCCCCAGGCTTGGAATCCTATCTTTCCGGTGCCAGGCCCGATGTCGCGGCCAAGGCGCTGATCAATACCAATTCCCAGCTGCAATGGACCGACACCTCCCAACGGGGCTATATGACTGTGGCGCTGACCCCGGAGAAAGCAACGTCGACATGGCATTTTCTCGATACGATCCGGACCAAGTCGATCGCGCTGAGCGGAAGTAAAAGCCAGACGGTTTTGCGCGGCGCGAACCGCCTTCAGGCCTGAGGGCGCTGCTTCCATCGCGGAAGACAAAATAGTAAAACCGCCTTCAAAGCCTCGACATTCATATCAAAATTACGCAAAGCGGCCCCTCCCTATAACTAACCGCTAGAAACGACCGATAATGTCCGAAGAATTCTACCGCATCAAACGCCTGCCGCCCTATGTGATTGCTGAAGTCAATAACATGCGGGCCGCGGCGCGAGCGGCCGGTGAAGATATTATCGATCTGGGCATGGGCAATCCCGACCTGCCGCCGCCGCAGCATGTCATAGACAAGCTTTGCGAAGTTGCGCAGAAACCCGATGCCCATGGCTATTCGGCATCCAAGGGAATCCCCGGCCTGCGCAAGGCTCAAGCCAATTATTACGGCCGCCGCTTTGGTGTCGATGTCGACCCTGAAACGGAAGTTGTTGTGACGCTTGGCTCGAAGGAAGGTCTGGCCAGTCTGGCAACAGCGATCACCGCGCCCGGCGACTGTATTCTCGCGCCCAATCCGAGCTATCCGATTCACACGTTCGGCTTCATCATTGCCGGAGCGACGATCCGCAGCGTACCGACGACACCCGATGAACATTATTGGGAATCGCTGGAACGGGCGATGGCCTTTACCGTGCCGCGCCCAACGCTCTTGGTGGTCAACTATCCTTCCAATCCAACCGCCGAAGTCGTTGATCTCGCTTTCTACGAACGACTGGTGGCCTGGGCGAAGGAAAACAAGGTCTGGCTCTTGTCCGATCTGGCCTATTCCGAGCTTTATTATGACGGAAACCCGACCCCTTCGATCTTGCAGGTACCGGGCGCGAAAGATGTCGCGGTCGAATTTACCTCGCTCAGCAAGACCTATTCCATGGCTGGCTGGCGGGTCGGCTTTGCAGTCGGCAACAAGACCCTGATCGGAGCGCTGACCCGAGTGAAAAGCTATATTGATTATGGCGGCTTCACTCCGATCCAGGCAGCAGCCTGCGCAGCGCTCAATGGTCCGCAGGACCAGGTCGCCAAGAACCGCGAACTCTATCATAAGCGCCGCGATGTACTGGTGGAAAGCTTTGGCCGGGCAGGTTGGGAAATCCCGCCACCCGCCGCATCGATGTTCGCCTGGGCCCCGTTGCCGCCGCAGCTGGCTCATATGGGCAGCCTCGAATTTTCGAAGCAATTGCTGACTCAAGCGGGTGTCGCGGTCGCGCCTGGCGTTGGCTATGGCGAGGATGGCGAAGGCTTTGTCCGCATCGCGCTGGTCGAGAATGAGCAACGCATCCGTCAGGCGGCGCGCAATGTGAAGAAATATCTTCAGAAAATGGGTGTCAACACACCGGGGCAAAACGAAGCCATCTAGCCGATCGTTGGTTGATCAAGGCATTTGCTGGACCAATGAGAGAAGCTTGTGCCGGTGTTCTTCAGCAAGTCCTTGCGCTTGTTCGAGCCAGAACCGGCGCGCCATTGGCAAAATGTCGGCGATGGGAGGGAACGCTTTCCCATTTTGTACGTAAGGACCGGCATGAACCATTCGAACCTGCTAGACAAAGACTATAAGGTCAGACGCCTGGAAGAGCTGCAAGACACTATTGGCGCGATGATTTCGCAGCCGCAATTTCCGTGTGTCGGTGCGAAGTCAGCTTTGGCGCGGGATAATCTTAAAACCGTGGTTGCTCACCGGTTAGACAGCAATTGGGACGACCTGACGATCCATCGCGAACTGCTCGCCTGGGCCCGGGAATATCGCGATTGCAGCGAAGGTTTTCGCAGCCTGGCTGTCATATTCGAAGGTCCGGAAGACCTGTCGGAAACCGAGTTCGAAAAATTGATGTGGGAGAGAATCCAGTCGATGGCAGACAAGGATGCGTGGCTGGGCCAATCCTATGATGAACGGGTCAGCGCCGATCCCAAGGACCCGCATTTTTCTCTCAGCTTCGGCGGCGAGGCTTTTTTCGTGATCGGCCTGCATCCCAACGCCTCCCGTCCAGCACGCCGCTTTTCACAGCCGGCACTGATCTTCAATCTCCACGACCAGTTCGAGCGGTTGCGGGAAGAAGGCAGATACGAAAAGATGCGCGACACTATTCTCGATCGTGACAGGAAGCTGGCTGGCGACATCAATCCGATGCTTGCCAAACATGGCGAGTCCAGCGAAGCCCGCCAATATAGCGGCCGGCAGGTTGACGATGACTGGCAATGTCCATTTCAGGATCGGCGAACGACATGAGTGTAACGCGCATCCCACCGCGTTCCGGCGCGGCATTCCGGCTTATGAAGGGGCAGATCCTCGAAGTAATCGATCCGGACGGCGGGCAGGTTTCCGACTTGCTTGCCTATAATGCAGACGATGTCAGGGAGGTCTTGTCGAACGGTAGAACCTTTGATTATGAGGAAACCATCCGGCTGAGTGAAGGCAACCGGCTCTGGTCGAACCGGTCGAACCCGATGCTCACTATTGTCCATGATACGGTGGGCTCCCATGATTTCCTGCTGACGCCCTGCAGCGAAGACACGTTCAAACATTTCTATCCCGACAAGCCGGTGCATCGCGGATGTTTCGGGAATCTGGCAGAAGCGCTCGTGCCTTATGGTGTGGAACCCGATGCTATCCCCTGCGCGTTCAACGTGTTCATGAACGTTCCGGTTGATCAGACGACAGGAAAGCTCGAAGTCCTTCCGCCGACGAGCAAGGCAGGCGACGTCATCCGGTTGCAGGCTGAGATGGATCTCGTGATCGGCTTGACCGCTTGTTCTGCTTATGCGTCAAATGGCGGAAGTTTCAAACCGATCGACTATAATCTGCTGCGGGACGTACCGGACTAACCAACCGGCGCAGGTCTTATATTTAATCGGCGAAACTTTTCTTCGTCCTGTTCGCTATCGCAACCAGCGAAAGCATTACGGGAACCTCAACCAATACGCCGACCACCGTAGCCAATGCAGCGCCGCTGGACAGGCCGAACAGGCCGATAGCGACCGCAACCGCCAGTTCGAAGAAGTTCGACGTCCCGATTAGGGCGCAGGGGGCTGCGATATTATGCGGCACTTTCCATGCCCAGGCCGCTGCATAGGCAACAGCGAATATGCCGTAGGACTGCAGTATGATTGGGATAGCGATCAGCACGATCAGCACCGGCTGCGTCAATATGGTCTGCGCTTGAAAGGCAAATAGCAACACGACCGTCGCCAGTAGACCTATGATCGACGCTGGTTTCAGTCGCGCAGTGAAATGATCCACCGCCGCGACATCTTTGTTATGGCTGGAGATGACCATGCGCCGGGTGATGGCTCCGGCGACCAACGGCACAACGACGTAGAGCATTACGGACAGAAGCAGCGTCTGCCACGGAATGGCGATATCGGTCACGCCGAGCAGCAATGCGACAATCGGAGCAAAGGCGACGATCATGATCAGGTCATTCACAGATACTTGAACCAGCGTATAGGCGGCATCGCCTTTGGTCATTTGCGACCAGACAAACACCATTGCAGTGCAGGGTGCTGCGCCGAGCAGGATCAAGCCGGCAATATATTGCTGCGCGTCTTCGCCGGAAATGAGCCCGCTATAGATATAATCGAAGAACAGCACAGCAAGCGCGGCCATCGTAAATGGCTTGATCATCCAGTTGACAATGACGGTGATGATCAGACCCTTGGGCCTGCTGCCAATGTCCCGCAGACTGCCGAAATCAACCGCCACCATCATCGGATAGATCATCGCCCAGATCAGCACGGCGACGACGAGATTGACCGAGGCATATTCGAAGCCCGCAATCAGGCTGAACAATCCGGGAGCGATATTGCCGAGCAGCAGGCCGGCCAATATGGCAAGGCCAACCCATAGCGAAAGCCAGCGTTCGAAAAGTCCCATTATATTCTCCGTTCTCTGGCGGCTTCGTCAGCGCCGATATCTGCCAGACGGGTCTTCAGACTGAGTTCGTCAAGAGCATCTATCGGCAGGTTGAGCAGCAGGTTGATCCGGTTGCGCATATAGCGCAACGCGGTCAGGAACGCCTCCCGCTGGCCATCGCCTTCGACAGCGGCCGGGTCCTCGATCCCCCAATGGGCGGTCATTGGATGGCCCGGCCATATCGGGCAGGTTTCGCCCGCAGCATTGTCACAGACGGTTATGATGAAATCCATTCGGGGCGCATCCGGCACCGAAAATTCATCCCAGCTTTTCGAACGCAAGCTACGGGTATCAAATTCCAGATGATCCAGAATTTCAAGTGCCATGGGGTGGACCTCTCCCTTCGGAAAGCTGCCGGCGCTATAGGCGCGGAAGCGGCCTGCGCCATCGCGGTTGAGCAAAGCCTCACCCAATATCGAGCGTGCCGAATTTCCTGTGCAGAGGAACAGCACGTTGAAAATCTTCCCGGTCATATGATTATCCGCAGCATGACGAAGAAGAAGCGGGTTGCGGCTTCATTTCCGGCGTGCAGCACGTCCCATCGGCAGCATTTCCGGACGCAAGCTGACCGAGGTCGACGCGATTGCCATAATCGGTCACTTCACCGTTGGTCAGAAAGGCTTCCCAGGCAATGCCATCGGGATCTGCCGTCCAGTTTTTCTCCGACTGAGCATAGCAGCAGGTGGTCGCACCTTCGTCAAATATCGCGCCGCCGGCCTGTTTGATCCGGCCATAAACCTCGGCCAGTTCCTCGGCATTTTCTGACTGGATGCCGACATGTTCGACGCCGCGATTTGCGCCTGCGTGGCTCGACATGGCAAAATTGACCCGTGGGTCATCGAGCATCCATTTGGCATAATCGTCTTTCAGGACGGTCGGCTCTGCACCAAAAAGGCTGGTATAGAAAGCGACCGACTTGTCGATGCTTTCGACGGACAGATGGATATGCATTCTTTTCATTTGCAGGCTCCTTGGGAAACGAGAAGATCCACCGCACAGGCGTTACCTGCGCAGCAATTTTCGAGCAGATAGGCGACAAGTTTATTCATCACCGCATAGTCGGCTCGGTAGATCAAGGTACGTGACTGGCGCTCCTGGCTGATCAGGCCGGAGCGGGTTAAATGGGCAAGATGGAAGGACAGCGAGCTTGAGGGAAGGCCGAGCCTCTCGGCTATCGCGCCAGCGGCGAGACCATCTTTCCCTGCCTGGACCAGCAAGCGAAAGATCGACAGTCTATGCTCCTGCGCAAGCGACGCCAAAGCGTCAACGGCTTGTCCTGATTCCATGAACGACTCCATCATTTCGATAATCATGGAAATATAAAAATAATGGCCTGATGTCAATATCATTTCGACGATTATCGAAATGTTGATTAAAGGCAGTCGATTGGTTGCCCATCGAGTTCATCTTTATTTGGCGTAGATATTGTCATATTTTGCTGTCCTACGGGGCCGCTTTTGTGCCACGTTGCATCATGATGTTGATTGACCCGAAATATGCATTTCTTAACCCCGCCGGGGGGCGGCAATCGACCCGCCGGGAATTTCAAAACATAACACTGTAAAGTTTGTAAAGTTCATAGGAATCGTTCGCGCTTATGATTGATCTATATTTTGCTCCGACACCCAATGGCTGGAAGATATCGGTCATGCTCGAGGAGAGCGGGCTCGATTATAATATCAAATGGGTGAATATCGGGGCAGGGGAGCAGTTCGAGCCAGAGTTTCTCGCGATCAGCCCGAACAACCGGATTCCGGCGATTGTCGATCATGATCCCGCAGATGGCGGTGAACCGGTGAGTGTCTTCGAAACCGGTGCGATCCTGCTTTATCTGGCGGACAAGGCGGAAGAATTTCTACCGCACGATCTGCGCGGACAGATTGCGGCGACCGAATGGCTGAAGTGGCAGATGGGCGGCCTGGGGCCGATGATGGGCCAGCACGGCCATTTCAAACTCTACGCGCCGGAGCGGATTGAATATGCCACCGAGCGCTATCGCAAGGAAGTGCTGCGCCTGTTCGGGGTAATGGACCGGCGGCTGGAGGACCATGACTATCTCGCAGGTGAAGATTATAGTATCGCCGACATGTCCTGCTTTCCCTGGGTGCAGACCTACAAGCGTCAGGAGATTGAACTTGGCGATTTTGTTCATGTGAAACGCTGGTACGAGACGCTCAAGCAGCGCGAAGGTCTCCGCCGCGGGATGGCCGTCGGCCGGGACAAGATCAATCGCAACCCGCAGGATGATGCGCAGACGCGCAAGACATTGTTCGGGTTGAACGAATAAGGCGAGCGCGATGCGCTCCGCACTTGATGTTGAGCTCTGGATATTAAACGCTGGCCGTCAGGGTTCCGCATCAAGTGCGGGCCCGGGAATGACAAAGGGAAATGATATATGACCACAGTAGAATTCTATTTCGACCTCTCATCACCATGGACGTGCCTCGCCTTCCACAATATCCAGCCGATCATCAAAGAGAACGGAGCAGCAATCATCTGGAAGCCGTTTCTCGTCGGCGGCGTGTTTAATGCGGTCAATCAGGACGTCTACGCCGCGAGACAAAACCCGGACAATCGCAAATTCGTTCACAGTTTCCGCGTGCTCAAGGACTGGGCTGCGCTAGCGGAATTACCGATGAATTTTCCGAGCGAACATCACCCTGTCAAATCGGTGCACGCAATGCGATTATGCTGCGCTCTGGAGGATGATCAGGAGGCACTGCACAAGTTCGCGACCGCTGCGTTCAACGTATATTATGGTGATCAGCGCAATCTGGATGATCCGGAAGTGTTGCTCGCCATCGCCAATGACATCGGCTTGGACGGCCCCGCTTTGGCCGCGCGGACACAGGAGCAGACAATCAAGGACCGGTTGCGCACCAATACTGAAGAGGCAATCGCTCGCGGCGCTTATGGTTCGCCGAGCATATTCGTGCCCTTTGGAGAGAGCGAAAGAATGTATTTTGGCAATGACCAGTTGCCGCTTGTTAATTGGGCGATTAAACAGGGTTCAGTTTAGGATCGAATCTTCATTTCCGTTCGTGTCGAGCGCAGTCGAGACACAGTAGGAATATCAAGCTTCTTGAATTCGCTCGAAGCGGACGGGAAGAGCAAAGGATAAAAAATGTCAGAACGCGTCACCATTACCGTCAAGGATCATATCGCCGATGTCCGCTTCAACCGGCCGGAGAAGATGAACGCGCTCGACGCCGAGCAGATTGACGCAATTGTCGAAGCGGGCGAAAAGCTGGCGGCGATGGAAGGCATAAGAGCGATCGTCCTGTCAGGTGAAGGCAAGGCCTTTTGCGCTGGCCTCGATATGGGTAGCTTCGCTGCATCCGCTGCTGCCGCATCCGAACCAAGCAAGGATGGCGACAAATCACCGCTCGCCAGTACGCTGACCCAGCGAACCTTCGGCAATGCCAATAAATACCAGCATATCGTCTTGCTCTGGCGAAATCTGAAAGCACCGGTCATTGCAGCAATTCACGGGCCTTGCATTGGCGGTGGCCTGCAATTCGCCAGCGCCGCCGACATTCGCGTGGTTGCACCCGACGCAAAAATGTCGATCATGGAAATGCGCTGGGGCCTGATCCCCGACATGGGCAGCTTCACCACCTGGCGCAGTTTTGTCCGCGACGATATTCTGCGCGAACTCACTTATACCAACCGTATCTTCACCGGCGAAGAAGGCAAGGAACTGGGTTTTGTCACTCATCTGTCCGAAGATCCGCACGCCAAAGCGATGGAAATTGCTACCGAGATTGCCAGCAAGCATCCGCAGGCGATCCAGCTGGCCAAGGAGCTTATCAACAAGCTGCCCGACATGAACGAAGACGAGATTTTGATGATGGAATCCGTTGGTCAGGACAAGGTCAGCCGGACACCCAATCAGGTGGAAGCGGTGATGGCGTTCATGCAGAAGCGGGCCGCGAATTTTACCGACTGATTGGAGGCTTCCAGATGAAGACCGTTTGTCCTGAGCCTGTCGAAGAAGCTTGCTGAAGCAAATCCGCACTTCGAAGGCTCCGTGCGAACGGCGAGATTGACCGAAAGGCGCTATCCCGTGGTCAGCATCTTCTCCAGTTCATCAACGACTTCCCGGCGCAGCGGCTTGCCCTCGCCATCGGTCCGGCAGACGATGACGGAATTGCAGGTGGCTAGACAATGGCCGTTCTGGAACATCGCCTGCGAGATAACATAGCTGGACGTCCCGATCTTGCTGACGCCCGAACTGATCTCGACGTCATCGGGATATTGGCCTTCGCGGAGATAGTTGATTGTCACCGCCGCCACCATGCTGCGCTCGTTCCTTGGCCGGTCGGCCCAGGGACGCAGGCCGCGGTTCAGGCGCACCCGGGCATTCTCGAACATCGCCGCAAAAGCGACATTGTTGAGATGCCGGTTGGGATCAATATCCTGAAACCGCGTCTGCATGACGACGGATACGGGATAATTCTCGGCAAGCAGTTGCCATGCTTCAGGACGGGCCATCTTGTCTCAGTTCATCTTCGCCACAAGGTCTTCTTGCAGCGTCTTGCAGATATAAAGATACATGCCGCCAGCTACGAAAAAGATGCTGACGATATAGAGCATGGACCACCGCAGACCTTCCGCGCTGGCGGTCATGCAGGCCCCGGCCTTGGCCGCGCCCAGGGTTGCGATCAGATCTTCCGGTCTGCCTTTGCAGATCTGGCCGGTCAACTCTGCTGCAAACTGGGAGCTGGCAAGATGGGCGCTCATCAGCATGTCACTCGCAATCCCCATGACGAGCGGGCCGCAGCCATAGCCGATGAGGTTGACGATGAACAGGAACAGGGCAACGGCTGTTGCCCGCGACTGAGGGCTCGCCACGCCTTGGCAGATCGTATATTGCGCGCCGAGATAGCCATAATGAAGGAAGGCTGCGAACAGCAGCACCGCCAGCGCAAAGGGCACACTGTCGTTGGTAAAACCAATCCAGTAGAGCGGCACGCACATGATCAGCATGACACCCGGCAGCCAGGCGACCACATTCGGATATTGGCCACTCATTTTTTCGGTCAGATAGCCCGTAAAAAAGGCGCCAAAAGATGCGGCAAGACCCAGTGGCACGGCAATCTGCAGCGTCACTTCCGAGATCGACATTTCGTGCACACGCTGGAAAAAGGCGACCTGAAAATTGCTGACGCCATAGCCAACGAAGGCGACCAGAGCGGCGGCGATCATATTGATCCAGAAACTGCGCTTGGCCGACAATTCCCTGACCGTCTCTGCTATGCCCATTTTCTTGGGCTTGGTTGCTGTCGGCGGGTCCGCGTAGCCGCGGGGCGGCTCCTCGACAGTAAAAAGGAAAATCAAACCGAAAATCACCCCGGGCACACCCAGCGCCAGAAACGCCTCGCGCCAGGAAAATAATTCGGTGATTGGGCCACCAAAGGCATTGGCCAGCACACCGCCCAGCGTGATGCCCATGGTATAGATGGCAATTGCCCGGGCGCGGCTGCGCGGTGGGAAATAGTCCGAGATGATTGAATTGGCCGCAGGTGTGAGACCGGCTTCCCCTATGCCGACGCCGATCCGGAAGACGAGTAACGCAATGAAACTACCCGCGATCCCGCACATTGCAGTCATAAGCGACCACAAGATCACACTGGCCGCAATGATCTTGACCCGGTTCATGCGCTCTGCAAGCCGAGCGATCGGGATGCCCATGACCGTATACATGAGCGCAAAGCCGAAGCCGGACAACAGGCCGAATTGCCAGTCCTGCAACTTGAACTCTTCGATGATGGGTTGGGCGACAACGCCGATCAATATCCGATCGATGAAGTTCAATGTGTAGAGAAGCATCAACGAAATTATTACATAGTTCCGATACCCACCAGATCGATATGCCAGACCGGTATTGGTCAGGGGGGCTGCCTGTGATGCGTTCATGCTCTCTCCTTTTTTCAGGTTGATGGCCTGAACACGGGGACAAGTCCAGAGGACTTTGACGCGTTTCGTTTTCAGCAAGCTGTCCCTGTTGCGATCATCAAGCAATGTGAATAAATTTCACGAAATGGCGGATTTCTGTTATTGTAACGACGGGTATCAGTCAGTCGAACCATCGCAAATAGGGGGCAGTTATGGTGCACGGAGCGCGATTCCCGCAATTTGTTGCGGTTTTCTGCTGCCGATCTGACAGTATATCTCGATCCTTCCAACTCTTCCATATCCGATTCGTAGAACCTCATCTAATATGACTATTCCTGCGGTGAACAGACTGAGTGAGGGGCAAAAAGACTGTTTGCGCCTTGTCCTGGGGCACCTCAATTCCAAGGAAATTGCCCGGGAATTGGGAGTATCCCCACATACTGTAGATCAAAGACTCCGTACCGCCATGCGCATCTTGAATGTGCAGTCTCGCTTTATAGCGGCACGAGAATTCGCAGCGATGGATCGTGAACACATATATCAACCGTTGATATATCAATCGCCGAAGGTTGAGCCGCGAATGGAAATCGGGAAATTGGACTCGTCATCCGAAATGACCGACAGCGAAGGGGCAAGCTCGATAGAGGATATCACAAGTAGCGATGGCTGGGATGCCGTCATGGCTTTTGAACAATCCCGGAACAAGTATCGAGGGCTTCCCGTTCCGCGATATCGTGGTGAGAAAAATACATTTGGGTCGTTTGAACGACTGGGATGGATTCTAACCATCGCGATTGGGTCTGCTTTGTCTTTCGGAGGACTTATAGCGGGATTGGAAGCGCTTTCCCGGCTCACAGGGTGATCAGAAATCCCAGAGCTAGCGCATCCCCTCCCTGATTTTATAACTTTAAAAACCGCGGGATGTCGATTCTTGCGAAAGGAAAAACAATGCTAAAACAACGACGGAATGCGGCCCAGAATCTGGCGACGAGACTGTTTGCAACGGAACAAGCCATCGATGAAGCGATTTCCAAAATGGCTGATTTAGCCGGTTATATGCCGGTCGCCAGAGCAAACGCGAATTTGTCGGCTGTCGTTGGACATGAGGCTATGTCCCAAGCGGCTGAAACATTATCTGCACTGGTGGGAGCCAGAGGACAATTGGTTGCAACCCACAATCGATTGGCGGAAACGCGCGACCAAATTGGTTTGCAAGCAATGGCGATGGGAAGCGCAGATATGAAACCACCGGCGCGTGGACATAAGAAGGATGAAAATATAGTCAGCTTAATTGACAATGCTGCCTAGTGTCTCACACGTTTGGTTGTCCCGGCTGCAGTTGAACGGGACCTAGAGCTGGGCATGGCGACGTGATTTTCCATACGATCTGGGCTTATACTTACTATATTTTCCTTCTTGCCTGCTGTGGATATGCAATTTTTCGCGGGGGTCGTTCAGAATATTTCGGTGCAGCCATTATGATGATCGGGTCGATATCGACTTTGGCGGTGGGCAGGATGTTCGGAACATATTGGACCGGAGTGGAAGAGGGCATATTTGTCGTCGACGTCACAGCGCTCTTCGCATTGATCCATCTGGCGCTCAAATCCGATCGTTTCTGGCCGATCTGGGCAACCGCGTTTCATCTACTGGCGGTAACCATTCATACAGCAATGATGGTCGCACCACAGATAACCCCTTGGGCTTTTGGCACAGGAGCAGTGTTCTGGGCTTATCCAATGTTGTTGGCGCTGGCGATTGGATCCTATGAAGATGCGCCTGCGGTACCGGATCGCCAATTCGATTCCAGTTAGCGTCTCCAAGCAGTCAACCAAATATATTGCGATCATTTCTTAGTCCATTTGCAGAAGCCCCGCTTTTGCGGAAGCCCGGAGTATAGCCATGTCGAGCGAACATATTCTGACGTTTATCGATTATTTGCAGAAGGAACTGCTGCTATTTGCTAGCCTGTCATTCCTGATTGGCTCGGCCGATGATCTGGTTTTCGACGGCTTGTGGATAATTCACAGTTTGAAACGTAAGCTGCTTGTCTATTCACACTACAAACGGGCCTCCGTGGAAAGTCTGAATGCCCCCGCGTCCGAATGTCGTTTGGCGATATTCGTGCCGGCTTGGAAAGAGGCGCCAGTGATTGGCGCAATGTTGCAGCGCTGTTTGCGGCAGTGGACAACGAGCGAATATCGCATTTACGTTGGGTGCTACCCAAATGACGCTGAAACCGTCGCTGCAGTAGCGGCTGCATCGGCGGGTAGCGCGAAGATTCGCATTGTCATCTGTCAACGAGACGGACCGACGACTAAGGCGGATTGTCTCAATCACCTCTGGGAGGCGCTCTGTCGCGACGAAGTCGAAGAAAGCGCCAATTATGCTGCTATTATATTACATGATGCCGAGGACCTTGTTCATCCTCAGGCATTGACACTTTTCGCACATCTAATCGGGCGCGCCACTCTGGTACAATTGCCCGTCATTCCGCGCCGGGCCAAGGGGGCACGCTGGATCGCAGGACATTATGGCGATGAATTTGCTGAATTACATGGGAAGCAAATGGTGATGCGAGAGGCGTTAGGAGCGTCAATACCCTCAGCTGGTGTGGGATGTGCCTTCGCCCGGGATGCTTTGCAGAAGCTGTCGGTCCGAACACACGGGAAACCCTTCGATGCGGACAGCATGACCGAAGATTACGAGTTGGGCCTCAATCTGACCGGCGGAGAGTCTCGCGGTATTTTTGTTCGGATCCGAGATCGGCAAGGGCAACTGGTCGCGACACAGGAATTTTTTCCTGAAAAGCTGGAAGATGCCATTCGTCAGAAAAGCCGGTGGATGGCGGGCATTTCCTTGTCCGGTTGGGACAGGCTCGGCTGGAAAAATAACTGGCGTGAGAATTGGATGCGACTGCGCGATCGCAAGGCCAGCTTTGCCGCCTTAGTCTTGGCTATCGCATATGTTGCGATAATTTTGATGGGCATATTGCTGTTCGCCGAACTGATCGGGTTCTACCGGGTACAACCTCTCTCGCCATTTCTGATAAATTTGCTGTTCTTCAATGGCGGGTTTCTGATTTGGCGGTTGGGGATGAAATTCTATTTCGTTTTTGCCCTGTACGGATTGCGTGAAGCGCTCTTGTCAATCCCTCGGACGATTGTGGCCAATCTGATCAATATCATGGCCGTCTGGCGCGCTCTCAGTCAATATATCGATCAGCTTACCGGTCGTCCCGTCAATTGGGAAAAAACGAACCATTTTTATCCAGATACCTGCAATATCAAGCAGCTCAGGCCGCAACATACTGCGGGCAACGGAGTTTGATCTCTTGTTCGGATCCGCCGCCGGGGCGCCTTTACGCACGATGGCAAGTCTGGCAACGATCTGGATATTGGTGCGGATCATTTCTTGGAATAGCCCTGGGAATATTGCCTGGCATCCAGAGGGCGCGGACAACGACACCGCGCTTCTAGATGTTAAAGCCAAAAGACAAGGACTGGCCAGGCTGCCTTTGATTGTCCCGAGAAAGGACTGGCAGGAAGGGCTGGCGACAGGACGATATTCATCTTTATATATTGCGGCGCCTCGTGCGGACGCGTTGCCAGCGGCAGAGCGGTCTGACTCAATTGTGCCCGGTCTGTCCCGTCTGCTAGGGCAAGATTCCAAAGCTGTTCGAAGTTTTTATCTGCAGAGCTCGTTTAGCCGATCCTTCGGAGTTTCAAGCGTTCGCACGAGGGGGACAAAATATTTCCCAAATCGGCCTATAGTGCCTCACAACAAGAAAATGACCGCTTATTTCTGGATTTACGCCCGGCAAGATTCGAGGATCGGGCATGCGGGGCGCGGGAGGACAGAGCACTCAATATCCAACGGCCAATATGGCGGCAGTCAGGCCGGGGCAATTTTGTCTTACCGCCTAGTGGACAAACCGATGCCCGAAGTAGCACTTTACGGTCGCTTGTCGACCGCACTGGCCCCCATCAGCGAGAAGGAAATTGCATTGGGCACTCGTATCCATCCGTTGAAAAACCTGCCTTTTGCCTTGCATGCAGAACAACGTTTTGATCCAAGCTCGGGAAGCGATGCCAGTACCGCTTTCTATGTGGCTGGCGGCACCGGGCCTGATCGGATTTTGGGGAAATTTGCGCTCGAGACTTATGCGCAAGCAGGTTATGTTGTCGGGCAAGATGAAACCTATTTTTTTGACGGTTCAGCAACTTTGCAGCGTCCGATAGCGAAATTGGGCCCATCAAAGCTCTCCTTCGGTCCGGGCGCCTGGGCTGGCGGACAACGAGGGGTCACACGAGTGGACGTCGGACCCCGGGCCGCTTTCACTATCCCGCTCGGAACCACATCAGCGCGCATTGCGGTCGACTGGCGTCTGCGCGTTGCCGGCGATGCACTGCCCGGAAGCGGCGCGGCTATAACCGTTTCAACCGGCTTCTAAGGGAAGGGGTTTTTGTCTCTATTCGGCAATCGGGATGATTTCTTTCCTTCGAGACCGCAATGCCCTTTATCCCACAACAAAAAGAGATTAGTCCATTGCCTATATGGACATATACCTCCCAATCGCCAATCTTTCCGTCAATGCGTTTGTCATCGTCCTTCTTGGCGGGCTGGTGGGAATATTGTCGGGCATGTTTGGCGTTGGCGGCGGTTTTCTGACAACTCCCTTGCTTATTTTCTACGGTATTCCGCCAACGGTTGCCGCTGCTTCCGCTTCCACTCAGGTCACTGGGTCCAGCATTTCAGGCGTTGCCGCCCACATGCGTCGCAAGGGAGTTGACTTTCGTATGGGGGCAATATTGGTGGCTGGCGGTCTTGTCGGAACGATCATAGGGACCGGGCTTTTTCAGATTTTGCAGAGTTGGGGCCAGATTGATACCGTCATCAGTGTTCTTTATGTTGTGATGCTGTCCAGTATCGGCGGTTTAATGTTCAAGGAATCCCTGCAGAGCGTCAAGGCGCTGCGCGCTGGCAAGCCGATGCCGGCACGGAAGAGGCGTCATCACCCGCTGGTTGCCAATCTTCCATTCCGATGGCGCTTTTACCGGTCCGGCCTTTATATTTCTCCCATTGCTCCGTTCATTCTTGGCCTTCTCACCGGCATATTGACCATGTTGCTGGGTGTCGGTGGCGGTTTCATCATGGTACCGGCGATGCTCTATTTGCTCGGGATGGGCGCGCAGGTGGTCGTTGGCACCTCATTGTTTCAAATCCTGTTTGTCACCATCGCTTCAACGATGATGCACAGCATGACCACGCGAGCAGTCGATATAGTTTTGGCTTCGCTGCTGCTGCTCGGCAGTGTGACCGGCGCACAATTAGGTGCAAAATTCGCCCAGCGGATGCGGCCCGAATATTTGCGGTTGAGTCTGGCAACCATGGTGCTGCTTGTCGCGATCCGGATGGCGCTGGGCTTGGGATTTCAGCCAGACGAAATTTTCACGGTGCAGTTCCTTTGAAGCGACGTCGCATCCTTTTGGCTCGCGTGTTTGCGGCTTTCGGCATCGCCATTCTGTCCGTGGCCGCTACTCCGGTTCTCGTTCCCGAAGTTTCACAGGACCGCATCAGTATTCGCGGCGATTTCAATGGCGCACAATTGCTACTTTTTGGAGCGATCACCTATCCGCCGAATACTCGCAATACCGACCAGGCTGATATTGTGGTTGTTCTCAAGGGGCCCGTTGAATCGATCGTCGTTCGCGAAAAGCAGCAGATTGCAGGTATCTGGATCAATGCGGCAAGCAGCGAATTTCGTTCTGCTCCCGGCTTTTACGCGGTTGCGTCCTCCAAGCCGATTGACGAGATTGTCGATAGCAAGACGGCGGACATATACGAATTAGGACTGCATCATTTGCAACTTTCTCCGGCCGGTGCGATTGACAGCCGCGAACTGGACCGTTTTGTTAACGGACTTGTGGATTTGAAATCCCGTGGGGATCTGTTCAAAAATTTACCCAATAGCGTCAAGATTACCAACAGCGTGTTGTACCAGGCGCGGATCAATCTGCCGGCCAGCGTACCAGTGGGCGATTATACCGCGGAAACGTTTCTCATTATCGATGGCCGCGTAGAGGCGGCCGAAGTCAAGGATATCACCATTGAAAAAATTGGGATGGGGCGCTTTATTACTAACCTTTCCCAGAATAACGGCTTTCTCTACGGTCTGATCGCTGTGTTCATTTCGGTTTTCCTGGGATGGTCTGCGGGATATATTTTCCGAAAGATGTGATCTTCACTTCGGTTGGATATCCCTGCCTGCCAGAGCGGTAAACCTTCCTTAACCATGATCCATTAGTCCGGTGTCCTGACCAGCAAAACAGGAAAAACGCCGATGTCTGATATGGGTTCTCATAATTTCCCCGCCGCCAGGCCGCTCCCGGTTTCTGAAAATGAACCACAGAGCGATGTGAACCGCGGCGCCGTTTCGAAGCGCAGCGAAGGCAATAAAATTGGCGAAGTGATCGAAATCGCGGGATCGGGATCAAAAATACTCATGGACTGTGCCGTGCTTTCAGGGTTGCTGGACCATCCTGATTCGACGGTCAAAATGGCTGGCCAAGTGGGCAGTCAGGTCAAAATCCGTGTTGGCCAGACCTGGTTGCTTGCCAATATTCGGACCCAGAAACTCCATGATGGAGGATCAGGTTTGATGGTTGCAGAAATCGATTTTCTTGGCGAGGGCGATGAGGAACAGCTGACCGGTCATATCTATAATTTTCGTCGTGGAGTAACCCGCTACCCAACGCCGGGTTCGGTTGTATATGCCGTGACCACAGCGGACCTGAAACAAGTCTATGCTTCGGATGGTCGCGCCAATGTCGAAATCGGTACAGTCTATCCGACGGCTGACATTCGCGGTGCGCTCTATGTCGATGCCATGCTCGGGAAGCATTTCGCACTTCTGGGATCGACCGGTACCGGTAAGTCTACGTCGGCGGCACTGATTCTCCACAAGATTTGTGATCTGGCTCCCGAAGGCCACATACTCATGATCGATCCGCACGGTGAATATTCTGCTGCCTTCAAGGAAAACGGAAAATTATTCGATGTGAACAATCTCAACCTGCCTTATTGGCTGATGAACTTTCGTGAACATTGCGAAGTGTTCGTGCAGTCTCGAGGCGATGCCAAGCAGATGGACTGCGACATTCTCGCCAAATGCCTGCTTGCTGCCAAAGCCAAAAACCAGGCCTCCGCTGGCGTCGCGAAACTGACGGTGGATTCGCCCGTACCCTATTTGCTGTCCGACCTCACGTCGATCCTGCAGAATGAAATGGGCAAACTCGACAAGGCGACCAACAGCGCTCCCTATCAACGCCTGAAAAGCAAGATTGACGAGATAAAGGCTGATCCACGTTACAGTTTCATGTTCTCCGGGATGCTGGTCGGTGACACGATGGCTGCCTTTCTCTCCAAGATTTTCCGACTGCCGTCTGAAGGCAAGCCGATTTCGATTATTGATGTCTCGGCCATGCCATCCGAGATCACGCCTACGGTAGTGTCCGTCCTCAGTCGCCTGGTGTTTGATTATGCAATCTGGGCTCGCAATGAACCACAGCGTCCGATGCTTCTGGTCTGCGAGGAAGCCCATCGCTACATCCCCAATGACGATGTTGCCGAAGAAAGCGCAGTTCGGGACATTCTCAGCCGGATTGCCAAAGAAGGCCGGAAATATGGCGTTTCGCTTGGCCTGATTACCCAGCGGCCTTCCGATTTGGCCGAAGGTGTCCTCTCCCAATGCGGTACGATCCTGTCGATGCGTCTCAACAATGACCGCGATCAGGCTTTTGTGAAAGCCGCGATGCCGGAAGGCGCACGTGGTTTCCTCGATTCCATTCCTGCCTTGCGCAACCGCGAAATTATTTGCTGCGGCGAAGGTGTCGCGATTCCTATTCGTGTCTCGCTGGACACGCTGGCCGAGGAACGTCGTCCAGCTTCCGAAGATCCGGTTTTCTCCGATCTATGGCGGGAACGCGGCGGCGAGGAAGAAATCATCCAGCGGGTTATCAAGCGCTGGAGAGCGCAGGGCCGGTAATTTATTACCTACCCGTTGATCTATTTCCCTCGACCGTTGATCGATTGGCGATATTAAATTTCAGACCAGTGTTTACGCTTGTAGTCATGAGGCCGCGCATCGGGCGTGGAAGACTGACATGGAGAATTCAATGGTTGATAAACGCTATTTTCCGTTGCTTGCGGGATTGGGTTTAGCCGCTGCGTCGATAGTACCTGCGATGGCAATTCACGCGCATGATGCTAGGCATCAACACAATCTGGAATGGAGCGAAACCCTTGCTCGGGACATCAAGACCCAAGTGAAGGCCGCTCTGGCCGAAGGCGCTGTTGGCATGGAAAAAGGTGCTGACGAGATGTTGCGCGGGGCCGACGAAATGGAGGCTTATGCTATCCGGCTGGAGCGAGACGCCGGCTTCCGCGAACGTGAAGCGGTGCGTCAGAATGAGCGGACAGACAAGAAAGTGACGGCGCAGCAATTGCTGGAAAGTGCTCCCAAAATGCAGCGCGGTGCAGAAAAAATGCGCGAAGGCGCCGAGAAAATGCGGACTGGCGCGGAAAAAATGCGGCGCGGGGACGACAGCTAAGCGAGATATCGGAAGCCAGTGTCCCCGCGAAGGCGGGACACTGGCTTCCGTGTCTTTCTTCGCTAGGACCTGCCGGGATCATATTCATTACTACTCCTCCAGCGATACCGGCGTCCTCAATCCCGTCTGAGAGCGTTCCGACAACCATGAGCCATTGACCCTGAAACAGATTCCAGTTCTCATATTCCATTTCAAAATATTCGCCGTCATATATGCCGATGCTGGCCAACTGCATTTTGGCATAAAATTCATCGCGGTTAAGATTTCCGTTCTCGTCGTTCGCGCACCTGTTTTCCATAAGGCATAGAGCTTCTCGATGATCTTCTCTTTTGCAGCAGCATCCCATTGCTCGGCTTGAGCGAGCAGTGTTTTGGCCGACACTGCCAATGCCCCGAGAGTGCATTTTCTTTCATTGTCCGTTTCTACACTCAGCCGAATCGTAATTTCGTGACCGTTCCACTGGGCTTTGCCTTCGAAACTATCAGGAAAATGTTTGTCAGCAACAAATCTTCCGAGATCAGAATCCATGAATTCAGATGGGGTCAGGATCGGATTAGTGGCAGCGGCCTTTTTACGTGCAGTTGGTTCTGATCAGACTACGCCGCCTCTGGTTATCGCCGATTTATTTTGCCATTGTCTTTAGCCGTATCCCAAAAAAATGCGAACAACCGCGGAAGCCAGCGCCACATTTACCTCAATCGATCAATCGCCGCCTGTAACCGCTCGGCTTCTGCCTCTTTCTCTGCCAGGTCAGCGCGGGCTTTTTCGACCGCTTCCGGTTTGGCCTTTTCGACGAAATTGGGATTGCCAAGACGGCCTGACAAAGATTTTGCTTCTTTTTGCGCAGCTTCCAGTGACTTGGTTAACCGCGCTTTTTCCGCTTCGAAATCGACAGCACCTGCCAGTGGTAGCACATAGGTTGCACCATCCACCACGATTTGGGCAGTCGCGCCTTCTGGAGCAGCATCAAAGGAAAAGCTCTCTAGCCTGCCAACGCGGTCAAGGGCGGAGCTTTGCCGTTTGATACGCTCTGCCAGAGCGTCATCGCTATCGCGAACATGGGCTGACATTTTCGTTCCGGGCGGAATGTTGAGTTCGACTTTTGCGGTGCGGGTTGCCGAGATGAGACGAATAAGCCAGTCGACTTCCGCTTTCGCTTCTTTGTCGATTTCTGCTTTCGGCTCCGGCCACTTGGCTACGATCAGATCATAACCTCTGTCGCCCATGCTATGCCAGAGCTCTTCCGTGATGAAGGGCATGAATGGGTGGAGCATGACAATGATCTGGTCGAGTACCCAGCCGGCTACGATACGGGTCTCGTCTGCCGCGCTGGCATCCTCACCTTGCAAAACCGGCTTGATCAGTTCGAGATACCAGTCACAGAACCGGTCCCAAGTGAAGTGATAGATGGTGTTCGCCGCCGCGTCGAAGCGCAGGTCGGCCAGCGCCTTGTCGAGCGCACGCTGCGTTTCGACAACTTCGCTGATGATCCAGCGATTGACGGGCAGCTTGGCTTCAGGCGCAGCGAGTGTCTTGCTCGCGCCAATGCCGTTCACTTCGCAGAAGCGCGAGGCATTCCAAAGCTTGGTGGCAAAATTACGATAACCTTCGACTCTTTTGTCATCCATCTTGATGTCGCGGCCCTGGCTTTCCATTGCCGCCATGAAAAAGCGCAGCGCATCGGCACCATATTGGTCGATCAGGCCCAGCGGATCAACGACATTACCCTTGGACTTGGACATCTTGGAGCCATCTTCGGCGCGAACCAGCCCGTGCAGATAAAGCCGCTTCCACGGCACTTCACCCATCATCTTGATGCCCTGCATCGCCATTCTTGCGTCCCAGAAGAACAGGATGTCGAAACCGGAGATCAGCAGGTCGTTGGGATAATGGCGCTCGAGGTCTTTGGTTTTCTCTGGCCAGCCGAGAGTGCCGAAAGGCCAAAGGGCGGAGGAGAACCATGTGTCGAGGACGTCGGGATCGCGGGTGAGGGTAACATCTGCGCCAGCTTGTGCCTGTGCCGATGCTTCATCCATGGCGACATAGATTTTGCCATTTTCGTCAAACCATGCCGGAATCCGGTGGCCCCACCAAAGCTGCCGCGAAACACACCAGGGCTGGATATTCTCCATCCAGTTGAAATAGGTTTTCTCCCAAGTCTTGGGCACAATTTCAATATCGCCGTCACGAACAGCCTTGATCGCTGGCTGGGCCAGCGTCTCTGCATCGACATACCACTGGTCGGTTAGCCAAGGTTCAATTACCACGCCGCCGCGATCGCCGAAGGGCGTTGCGATGGTGCGTGGCTCGGCGTCATGTTCGACTTCTTCGCCGTCCTTATTCTTCGAAACGTGCGGGATCAGGAAACCCAGTTCCTTGAGCCGCTGCACGACCAGTTCGCGAGCGCCGTTGACGCCATCGCGTTTGAACCGGTGGAGCCCGATATATTCGTCCGGAACCAGCCCGTCTGCGGTCTGGCAGACATTGGCTTCACCATCGAGCATATTGAGCATGTCACTGGCAGCGAAACCGGCGCGCTTGCCGACTTCGAAATCGTTAAAGTCATGGCCGGGCGTGATTTTTACCGCGCCTGATCCCAGGTCCGGATCGGCATGTTCGTCGGCAACAATCTTGAACCGGCGTCCGGTGATCGGCTGTTCGATTTCTTTGCCTATGACGCTCTTGTAGCGCTCGTCCGACGGATGCACGGCAACCGCCATATCGGCAAGCATCGTTTCCGGCCGGGTTGTCGCGACTTCGATATAGTCCTGCCCGTTATCCAGCGTGACGCCATCGGCCAACGGATATTTGAAATGCCAGAAGCTGCCTTTGGTATCGACGGTCTCGACTTCCAGGTCGGAAATTGCGGTTTTCAGTGCCGGGTCCCAGTTGACCAGTCGCTTGTCGCGGTAAATCAGGCCGTCATTATAGAGATCGACAAAGACCTTGAGCACGGCTTCGTTCATGCCCTCGTCCATAGTGAAGCGCTCGTTCGACCAGTCCATCGAACAGCCGAGACGGCGCAGCTGCCCTGTTATCGTGCCGCCACTTTCCTCTTTCCATTCCCAGACCTTCTCGACAAATTCCTCGCGGGTAAAGTCGGTACGCTTTTGCTGGCGCTCGTTCATCTGCCGTTCGACCACCATCTGGGTGGCGATACCCGCATGGTCCATGCCGACGACCCACAGCGCATCCTTGCCTTTCAGCCGTTCGTGGCGGATGATGATATCCTGCAGCGTATTGTCGAGCGCATGGCCGATATGAAGACTGCCGGTCACGTTGGGCGGCGGGTTGACGATAGTGAACGGTTCGCGATCATCGCGCTTGGGACGGAAAAGGCCCTTGGTTTCCCAATGCTCATACCAGCGTGCTTCGATAGCGGCCGGGTCGAAATTTTTATCTAAGGTCATGGCTGGGTCTTTGGCATTGGTTTTGGTGCGAGACAACAGTCTAATCGTCATTGCGAGCGTAGCGAAGCAATCCAGGGTGGTACGCGCGGCTCTGGATTGCTTCCTCGCTTCGCTCCTCGCAATGACGGCGGAGAATTAGGTTCCCAATATTGCATCGATCTCGGCATTGGCCTTGGCACGTAATTGTCGTTTGCAGGCCTTGAAGCCCGGTTGCGCGGCCAGCTCCTGGGCACAGGCGATGGCCTTCTCCAGTAACTGGCCGGGTTCTGCCAGCTCATCGGCCAGTCCGGCGCTCAGGGCTTCAACTGGTGTCAGCAAATGCGAAGACAGAGCGAGCCGCCGCCGCCAGACCGGATCGAGCCAGTGATCAAGAATCGCTTGCGGCACGGGCGGAAAGGGCAGGCCAGCCTTGGCTTCCGGCAGTCCGATCTTGTAATCGCCTTGGGCGGCAATAATCCAGTCCGCTGCGAGCGCCATGATCCCGCCCGCGCCAATCGTGTTGCCGTTAAGCGCAACGACCACCGCACAGGGCAGGCGATGCAGTGCCGCCGCAAAGGCATCAATCGCTGCTGCTGCCTGTATCTGGCCCGCTTTGTCTAAAGTCGCCGCGATTTTTGTATCCATGCCGCAGGTGAAATGTTTGCCGGCGCCGGTCAGGACAATGCCATTTTTTGGAGGATCTTTAGCCAATGCCTGCAACGCGGCAATCCCCTCCTCAAGCAGAGCCGGATGGAGTGTGTTGCGTTCGCCGTTGGTCAGCGTGACGATGATCGTGCCATTGCGATCTTCGGTCGGGAAAAAGCTCATTCCCCGTCGCCTGCCTGGGCACCAGCCTCTGTCCATTTGCCCATCCAGTCGAAGACCGTCTGATACCATTGCACACTATTCTCGCCCTTGAGCACCCAGTGATTTTCATCCGGAAAGATCAGCAATTTGGACGGAATTCCCATTTCCTGCGAAACCGTGAACGGCATGATACTCTGGGTGTAGGGGATCCGAAAATCCTTCTCGCCGTGGATGAACAGGGTCGGTGTTTTCCAGTTTGCAATCTTGTTGACGGGATTCCATTTTTCCGGGTTGGGCCGTGTCCACCAGGTCCCGCCATGATCCCACTGATCGAACCAGAGCTCTTCGGTGCTTAGCGCCATCGCGCGCAGATCGAAGACACCAGCATGATTGACCAGGCAGTCGAACCGGTCGGGCCAGTTGCCCGCAATCCAGTTCATCATATAGCCACCATAAGAGCCGCCCAAAGCGCAGGACCGTTCGCCATCAATCTGCGGGTCGGTTTTTAAGGCCGCTTCATAGCCCTTCTTCAGGTCTTCGAGCGGCTTGCCACCCCAGTCCAGATTGATGCTGTCGGTGAATTTTTGTCCATAACCCGCAGAACCATGGAAATCGACGGTAACAACCGCATAGCCGGGGGCTGCCATCAGTTTGGGATTCCAGCGGGTAGACCAGCTGTTGCTGAAACTGCTCTGCGGGCCGCCGTGAACGAGAAAGGCCATTGGCAGTTTCCCCGTCGCATTCTGTGGCTTGATAATCTGTCCCCAGACCTGTTCGCCGTCCGCGCCGGCAAAATCAAATCGCTGGATATCGACTGCATCGATTTCGGCTAGCTCACGGCCGTTGATGTTGGTCAGTTGCCTGACGGTCCCGTCCGCTGAACGGCGGTATAAATCGGTAGGAGCCTGCAGGCTGTTCATCGTGTAGATGAGCGAGCCGTCCTGCAACGGTATCGTCGCTCCGACATTGCCGCCCGCAGTCAGCCGAGAGACTTTCCCCGTCTCGACTTCCACTGCGAAGGCGGGATGATCGAGCACCTCCTGCGCTGTCACGATGAGATATTTATTGTCGGGCGTCCAGACGATTGAACCGACCGAGCGGTCCCAATCCTTGGTTAGTGCAATAGCTTCGTCTTCGTCGCTGCCTTGCTTGCGTAACTTTACGACAAGCCGATCGGCCTCATAGCCCGGCCGCTCCATCGCTGCCCACGCCAGCCATTCGCCGTCCGAAGAAAAGGCTGGCAGCGTGTCTGTGGCTTTGTTTTTGGCGGTAAAATTGACAGGTTCCTTGCCATCGACCTTTGCACCGTAAATATCGAGATTGGTTGACTTGGGCTCATTGCGGTCGGCAGTTCTGAGCGTGAAGAAGACGCCGTCCTCTTCAGGCACCCAGGTAATTTCCTCACCGCCGCCAAATGGTTTGGAGGGGCTGTCACCAATCAGATCCCCGTCCAACGGCGATCCTTCTCCCTCAAGCCTGCCGTCTTTCAGGTCAAAGGCAAATATCCGGCTGTAATTGCCGGGCGTTTCCCAGCTTGACCAGTGGCGGATGAAAAGTTCGTCATACTCGCGGCCGGACCCCGGCCCGGGTTCAGCCTTGTTTCCGCTTGTTTCACAGCCGAAGGTTGGGCATTCTCTGGCAATATCGCCCCATAGCGCGATCTTTCTGCCGGATTGAGAAAGTTTGAATCCGGCAATATCGGCGGCCAGATCACTCGCCTGAACAGGCTCCCCGACATCATTTCCCGCCAAAATGTCCGCATGCCAAAGCTGGTCCGAACCGCTGGCATCGCTGAGATAATAGAGGCTTCCATCCTGAGCAAACGCCGCGCTATGTTCGCTTTTGCCTTCCTTGTCGACAATCCGAACGGGAATGGCATTTTCTGTATCGATGTTAAGGAGATATAGTGCGCTTGATCGTTCGTACGTGTCCGGTTGCGTTTCCGTCACATCATAGACGGCCCATTTCTCATCCGGTGAAACAGTAACCGAGCCCATGCGCTTCAGCGTGGCGAGATCCTCCGCTGTCATCGGTTTTGCCGAAACAAGCGTTGGAATAGCGACTCCGGTCAGGAACAGGGCCGTGGTGAATGTTTTAAAGAATTTTGTCATGGCCAAGAGTTTAGCATGGCTGCCTGACAAGGCAATCGGGTTTGGAACTGCAGGCCTATTTGTCGCTCAACCGCTGGATTTCTCTGGCTACTAGTTCTTCGACCAGGTCGGGTAGATTCGCATCCAGCCATTGCTTGATCATTGGCTTCATCAAGTCGCGGGTCAGGTCTTCCAGTGAAGTGCCTCCGGGTTGATGCGCCGGTGCAGTGCGCTCCATTGCTTCTTTTTCTACCAGTGCAGAGAGCGATTGGCGCATACTATCAAGCTTGTTGTCATCGATAAGCCGTTCCTCCTTGCGGCGGTCTCCAAAAATGCCTTGGCCGGATGTATTTTTATGTTCCGGCAACTCGTCTGTAAGTTCAAGAATTTCTTCATTCCTGTCCGCCGGCTTGATGTTGGGAACGGCCTGCAGTGCAGGTTTCATTGGAGATTTTTGACGTGCCAAGGGGCGATCCTCATCAATCGCCTTGTCTTCGGCGATGATGCGTTTGATCGACGATAGGATCTCCTCCATCGATGATTCCCTGTTTTGCTCAGCCATGTACGAAACCCCCAAAACTTGTGTGCCGATACCGGAACTGATGATCGTAATCCATTCTATTGGCGTGTCGGTATCACGGGCAACGGCTCTATCTCAGCTTTTTGGGCTTGAGTGTCAACGGTTCTAGTTGCCTGAGGTTCCGGATTGGGATCACTCTGATAGTCATAAAACATATCGTCGACCCGGTCATAATTTACGTCTGGATCATAAAGCGGTCCGCCTTCCAGCCCCAGATCGCGCGCTTCTGCTCGGCCCATCGCGGCAAGCAATGAAAAGCCTGCTACATAGCTATTGCGACGGGCGGTCACCAGTTGCACCTGAGCGTTGAGCAATTCCTGCTCCGCGTTCAAAATATCCAAAATGGTCCGGTTTCCAACAGAATTTTCCGCTCGTACGCCTTCTAGCGACAGGTTTGCGGCCGCCACTGCCCGCTCTGATGACTGGATGACCCGTTCCGATGCGCGCCAGCTGGAATAGGAAGCACGGGTCTGTGAGATAACATCGCGTTCGACCGCAATAATTTGTTCGTAGGCTTGACCAGAGCGGGCCTGTGCTTGACGGATTTGCGCCGCAGGGCGCCCGCCTTGGTAGATCGGCAGGGTCGCCCTGATTCCGACTTCCGCAGTAGATTGTTCCTGAATGAACGTGGTGCCGGCGACACTCCCGCCGAGCGTGCCGTGGTAATTTAAATAGCGCCCTTGAGCATAAGTCGAAACCCTCGGCTTATTACCGGCTCTGGCAGTCTTGATGTCAAATTCGGCGGCATCGCTGCGCTGCTTGGCGGCAAGCAAGTCGGGATTATAGGTCAGCGCCAGATCAACCGCTTGATCCGGGGTTTCGGGCATATTAGGCAAGGGGGGAGGGGGCTCGAGGTCGCCGGGTTCATGGCCGACGAGCGCGATATAATTTTCCTTGCTGCGGATCAGGCTAGCGCGCACAGTTTCGAGATCGCTCTTCGCAATTTCCAGTCGGGATTCGGACTGGGCAACGTCGGTCCGGGTCAGGTCGCCGATTTCGAAACGGTCACCGGTTGCTTCCAGATTCACGGAAAGCACGCCGACATTCGCCCGGTTCAGTCTGACTATCGCAGAATCGCGAATAACATCCATATAAGTGGCAACCACATTGCTGAAGATACTCGCTTCGGTAGCGCGAAGGTCTAGCTGGCCTGCTTCAACCCGGGTTCTGGCGGCACGGATTGCATTTTTCACGGCGCCACCGGAATAGATCGGAACATCAATCGATCCACCTGCTGTGGATTGGCGCAGCGGCGCGGTGAAACTATTGGCGCTGCGGAGAAAATTTTCCTGAAAACCGAAGTCGCTGGTGGCGCTTGGGCGCCCATCGGCCTTGGCTATCGCAACATTTTCGTCAATCGCCCGCTGGGCTGCGCGTGCGCCGGACAATGTCGGGTTGGTTTGATAGGCAGCTACCAAGGCTTCACGCAAGGTATCGGCTTGCGCCGGGGCAGACAGTAACGCCACGATAGCTGTTCCAATGAAAAGGCGGCGGCTACTCATTTAATCATTCTCCCAAACGCCTTAGAAAGTGAAGCTTTTTGGTTTTTCAAAGCCGGGCAAGGGGCAGGCCCCGCAATCAGCGAAATATTGATAGCCGACATGATCACCGGCTGTATGGCCCAAGGCGAGGCGGCATACACCATCATTCATGACGGCGGCCACTATTCGTCCGTCCGGTGCGAGCTGATTGATCAAGCCCTGAGGAATCTGTTCCACAAGTCCATCGATAACGATCACGGAATAAGGTGCCGTCTGGGCCCAGCCATCCGCATGATGGCCGGTTTCGATTTTGATATTATCAGAGCCCGCCAAATTCTTTTCCGCTGCAGAAGAGAGTTGGGCATTTTGCTCGACCGCTGTGACAGAAGCAGCGAGTTGCGCCAGCACGGCCGCTGTATAACCGGTGGCCGCGCCAATCAGCAGGACATTATCATCTTTCGTTACATGCGCCACATTCAACAGTCGTCCAGTGGTCAGCGGTGGATTCAAGGCCCGGCCTTCGCCGATTTGAACCCCGCGATCAGCATATGCAAAACTGCGCTGTGCTGCAGGCACAAAGTCTTCGCGAGCGACATGACTCATGGCTGCAATAACGCGCGGATCGCTAACATCGGATGTGCGCAACTGACTGACCACCATGGCTTTGCGCATTTCTTTGAAATTTTCCTGGCCCAAGCCTTTGTCCTCGCAATCAATATTTCATCGCCCATGCCATTTCTGTATTATTAATGCAATACACCATGGATGTGATTTGGTCGCTTCTAGACCGCCTTCGCACGTGCGCCAAGATGGATTCCGGCGAATTTGTGCTGACTGCGTCTTTTTCGCGACAATAGCGCCCATATGTACAACATAAGGCTTCAGAAATGGCAGACGTAACTTTGGGTTGACTTTCCGATCAAAGCGAAGCAATTCGCGCCCTCTCTCCGGCCCGATGGCGGAGTGGTGACGCAGCGGATTGCAAATCCGCGCACCCCGGTTCGATTCCGGGTCGGGCCTCCAGAGAATTTTCCTAAGCTTTATCTATGATGGCACCCTTCTTGAGTCGCGCGCCATTTTGGCCCCGTCCGATGACTTTAATGCGCCCGGAAGTGTTGTTCTGCCATTTTTTAACTGTACCAATATTCCCTGAAATCAGCCGATTACGTCTCAACATCAGGGATATATTACATTTTTATTGCAGTTATGTTGCATATGATGTCACATAAGTGTAACAAAGGGCTGTTGGTAGAGGAGAAAATGCTATGATATCCGCTAAAATAATGGGATCTGCAGCTGCGATAGTCTTGATGAGCAGTGCAGCCGTTGCTCAAACTTCGGGAGAAATTGGCTATACGCAAGGAACATTGGGCTATGATGCGCTTGTTTCCGGCAATAACGAGTTGGCTTTGCAGCAGCTGGAGACCTTCGAAAAGGCGCATGCAAAGGATCCGGCTCGCTTGATCAATCTGGGCCAGACCTATGCCCGGCTCGGCCGTACGGGAGAGGCTGCCCGACTGTTCACCGCTGCGATGCAGGGCAACCGCCATTTTGATGTGGTGCTGGCAAGCGGTGAGGTGATAAATTCCCGGGAGGCCGCTGAACTGGCGCTACGAAGCCTGAACAACCGAATGGCGTCCCGCTAGGTCAAAATAGATTCGCGGAAAATTCGCCCAGTTCATTTGGCGTAAATCACCAATTAAACAGAAGGTGGCCGTTTTTACGGCCATCTTTTTTGCCACATCAGCAAATCAAATCCGCCTGTTATTGATCAAAAGCCCGCCAATTCGCTTGTCTTGGCAGTTTTGAAAAATATCCGTCACAATTATGTCTCCGAAGCGTCACGCAAACAGCATCGCTGGGTCATTTCCTGTCCCTAGTGCCCTTTCCTGAGGGCGATGGGGGCCGGTTGATTCGAACCGCATCGTTTGATTCGAAAGTATCAAATCAGTTTTTTGCGGAGACCAATCCCATGTTGAATAAGCAATTTCGTTCTGTCCTATTTGCAGGTGTTGCTGCCCTTGCAGTGACGGCTTGTGGCGCCGATGATGTCGCATCACCAGGCGAGGGCGGATTTTCGACGCCAGCCCCTACCCCAGCGCCCGCTCCGGCACCAACTCCCACTCCTACGCCCGGCTCGGGTCCCGCTGCAGACTGCCCAACGGGCACGGCGGATGTCAATACGATCACAACGGGCAATGGAGAGGTCGTCCGCAACTGCCTGATTTCTGGCACCATCACCGGAAATCTGGTGATTCCCAAAGTCGCAGGCACCATCTATTCCTTATCGGGTCAAGTGAACATAGGGGTGGACGGCGGTGCAACCGGCATCATCACTTTCCAGCCTGGCGTGACTGTTTTTGGTAGCTCCGGCGGCGACTTTATTCTAGTTAACCGCGGTTCACAGATTTATGCACAAGGCACCGCGTCCGAACCGATCATCTTTACCTCGGCTCAGAACATAGCGGGGGACACCACTGTCGACAGCATTGGTCAATGGGGCGGCCTGGTGATTCTGGGCCGGGCACCGATCTCCAATTGTGCAACGGGTAATGTTTCCAATCCCGGCGGCACGCGCACCGATTGCGAAGCCATCATCGAAGGTCCGGCCAACGCGGTTTATGGCGGCACGTTGCCGAACGACTCGTCCGGCCGCCTTTCTTATGTTCAGGTACGCTACCCCGGTTATGAAGTTTCGACCGGCAACGAACTGAACGGCATCAGCTTGGGCGGTGTGGGTCGTGGCACCTTCTTCCAGAATATCCAAGTTCATAACAGCTCTGACGATGCGGTCGAATGGTTCGGCGGCCGGGTGAATGGCAAAAACCTTGCTTTTACCGGCAATGATGATGATTCCGTGGATTCCGATGTCGGCTACAAGGGCTTCAACCAATTCGTTCTCGCGGTTCAGCGGACCAATGGCGGTGACCATAACTGGGAAGCTGACTCCAATGGTGACGAAGATGCGCAGCCACGGCAAAATTACGCCATGGGCAACGGCACTCTGGTTTCACGCGGTGGCAACACGACAATCCTGATGCGTGGTGGCGGCGACTATGAAATGTACAACACCGTCATATCCAGCGCTGCCAACACCAATCAATGTCTGGATATGGATGGCACAGCCACGGTGCAGGCAGCGGATCCGGCGCTTGACGAAAAGGGCCCGCCGAAATTCCAGTCTGTGTTTATGTCCTGCTCGGGTGGTGCGTTTGTTGACGACGGCAATGTAACCGTTGCAGCGATCATGACTATCTTCAACGCTGGCACCAACAATACGTCGACAGGCACTTCGACACTCGCTTCGACCGCCTGGCCAATCGCTTTCATCAACGGTGCAAACGAAAATGGTGTGACGCCGTTCGATGCTGCGAGCGTCGCGGCCTCGTTCCAGTTCAGCGATTATGAAGCCGTCAACTATATCGGTGCGGTACGGGATGCGAATGACATGCGCTTTCAGGGCTGGACCTGCGGTCTCTATGCCGATGATTGTGCCATCGCTCCGACCATTGGTTAACTCTGAACCAAGCCATTGGGATGGTGGCTCTCGACAGTCACCGTCCCATTTTTACACTATATGAAGGACAATCGGATGACCAAGCGGACAGCGATAATCACCGGCCTGCTACTCAGCTCTGCACTTATTTCTCCTGCTGCATTCGCACAAACTGCCCCAGCAGAAGAGCCAGCGACAGACAATATTCCGTCGGACGACGCGCCTGTCGACGAAGATGTTGATGTTTCTGCTCCGGGCGGCGAATTCAGCGGCGAGATCATTGTCAGGGGTAAATATATCCCTAACCCGGTGCGCGCCACGAGTGAAGTGGTGTCGGTTCTGGGCGAGGCGGAAATTGCCCGTACAGCAGACGGTGATATTGCCGGATCGCTGCAGCGCGTAACCGGCCTGAGCGTCGTGGGCGGTCGGTTTGTGTTTGTCCGTGGTCTTGGCGAACGCTATTCGCTGGCATTGCTCAATGGTTTGCCTTTGCCATCGCCGGAACCGCTCCGCCGGGTGGTTCCGCTCGATCTCTTCCCGACCAGCGTTATTGCCTCCACGGTTGTTCAGAAAAGCTATTCGGTCAATTATCCTGGCGAATTTGGCGGCGGGGTGATCAACCTAACCACCAAATCCACGCCGGACGAACCGTTTCTGAAAATCAACTTTGGCGTCAGCGGCGATAGCGAAACGACGGGACATCTCGGTTATACCTATGATGGGTCCGATGGCGACATCATCGGCTTTGATTCTGGCGAGCGTGATATCCCGGCCGGATTGGCGCAAGCGCTGGCCCAAAATGTCCCGATTTCGGTAGGCACCACCTTCACCAGCGAGGATTTGCAAAATTTCGCTGCCAGTCTGAACAACGCTCAAACCAGCTTGATCCAGCGCAACCTGGACATACCAGCTAATTTTTCGGCTGATATATCAGCGGGCAAGTCCTTCGATGTGGGCGATGCCTTGATCGGAGTTGTCGCTACCGCTGGATATGACAATAGTTGGCGGACCCGCGGCGGCGTCCAGCAGACGTCGCAGGGGATTGTCATGGTCGACGGAGAACCAGGACTGCTTCCCGATCAGGACTTTCGCTTCGTCACGACGGAAAACCGCGTTGTCATCAATGGCCTGCTCGGTCTTTCGGCAGAATTTGGCGAGCACAAAATTCGTTTCACCAATCTCTATATCCATGACACTTCGAAAGAAGCATCGATCAAGTCCGGCATCGACTCGATCAACGTCAGCGACGATCAGTTGCTCAATCAGGGCCGGACCAGCTGGTTCGAACGTCAATTGTTCACGACCCAGTTCGTCGGGGAATTCAAGTTCGACGAATTGAGTGTCGATCTGCGCGGCAGCTATGCCAATTCCAAACGCGATGCTCCTTATGAGCGGACCTATGGCTATGCCTATGACGATATTGTTGCTCAGGATTATGTCAACAACCTGACGTCTCCTGGCCAGTCCGCCCGTATCCGGTTCAGCAACCTGAACGATAATGTCTATGGCGCGGGTGCCGACCTGTCCTATGAAACCGATATTGGCGTGCCCACTATCTTCTCCACCGGCTACAGCTATTACAAGAATGACCGGTTTGCAGAGCGCCGCGATTTCCGGTTCGTTCCGGTCGGCAATATCCCCAGTCCGGTAGACCAGGAGCGGATCGATTTCCTGCTGTCCGACTATAATGTATATACTTATGGCCTGGAACTTCGGGAAGTCGCATCGCAGGCATCGGTTCCGGCTTATTCGGCAACTCTCGAAGTAAACGCCGGTTATGTGTCGGTTGAAGCAGAGCTTGCTGATGGGCTTCGCGCCAATCTTGGCGTGCGTTATGAAGACGCGAAGCAGCAGGTTACGCCAATCACTCTGGTTGGTGGCGCGCCGGGCGTCGGATCCGGACTGAACAATGACTATTGGCTGCCGGCGGGAACGCTGACCTGGAATTTTGCCGAAGATATGCAATTCCGGCTGGCTGCTTCGAAAACCATTGCTCGGCCGCAGTTTCGCGAATTGGCTCCGCAACAGTTTCTGGACCTTGAATCGGATCGCACCTTTGTCGGCAACCCGTTGCTGACGGATAGCGAATTGTTCAACGTCGAGGGCCGCTACGAATATTATATCGGCCGGGGTGAGCGGATCACGCTTGCTGGCTTTTACAAGAAGATCGACAATCCGATTGAAAATGTCGCTTTTGTCCAAGGTGGCGGCACCTTGTTCACCGGTTTCTCCAATGCACCAACTGCAACATTATATGGGGCAGAGGTCGAACTGGTGAAATATCTCCCACTTTATGATCTGGGCGGTAGTTTCTTTGAAGACAGGCGCCTGATGCTGGCCGCCAATTACACCTATACCAAATCGAAGATTAAGGTCGATGCAAGCGACATGTCGATTAACCCGATCACTTTGACTCCCGTCGCATCATCCAACCTGTTTGACGACGGCGACCGGTTAACCGGGCAGTCGTCCCATGTCGGGAACTTCCAGTTCGGGATGGAGCGGGAAAATGGTCCGGTGTCCCAGCAGACTGTCCTGCTGACCTACAACAGCCCGCGGGTCACTGCGCGTGGTCCGCAGGGACAGCCCGACCTGATCGAACGGACAGGCTGGAAACTGGATGTGGTGCTGCGGGAAGAGATGAATATCGCGGGTCAGGATTTCGAGTTGAAATTCGAGGCGCGGAATCTGCTCGGCACGGATTATAGCGAATCCCAGACCCTCGGCAGCACGACCATTCTGAACAATGCCTATGATATTGGTACGCGCTTCTCGATGAGCATAGGACTGAACTTCTAGGTTCAAATCTGTAATCTATCTGTCAAATAGGAGTCGTCGTAGCGTCACATTATTTTCCTATCCCACTAGTGGGTAACAGCGGGAAGGTAATCGTGATGCACGGCGGAGTTCCCGAGACTTTGGTCTCGTGTCGACCAACTTCAGAGAAGCAACGGGTTGGTGTGTGCCAGAAGATATTCCAGTGAACGAGGACAGTTTCTCGGCGGACGTAAGCATGCCCGATGATGCGGAGAATAGTCGTTCGCCTTCGCCTCTGCTCGACCTTCCTTACAGCTATGCCCGTGATCAGGGCGTATTGCTTCGTTCGATGGACGGCGACCGCGCCTCCATCGCGATGCGTGCGGGTTCCGATCCTTCCGCCTTGCTGGAAGT
>TARA_R110000824_G_scaffold7508_13_pt1 | contig 53895 bp, 56 predicted proteins | sample TARA_R110000824 | Tara Oceans TARA_R110000824 (sample SAMEA4397747) | marine metagenome | biome: Polar Biome; feature: [MES] marine water layer (ENVO:01000295) within the mesopelagic zone...; material: water (ENVO:00002006), including particulate matter (ENVO:01000060) such as......
GGCTCCGGCCAGTCGCTGGAGAAGGAGCTGAAAGCCTGGCGACAGCTCGGCGCCGATCCGGAGACCGCCTGGGCCGAGAAGGCAAAGGCACTCACGGCGGAATTCACGGAGCAGTTCGATGCGGTGCTGGCCGCAAAGGACGCGGAGATCGCGCGGCTCAAAGAAAGCAACGCGGAATTTCTGATCACCACGCGAGCGCATGATGCACTTCTGAAGGCAGGGGGGAGCGTTGATCTCCTGATGCCGCATATCCGGAGTGCCGTTGCGCTGGTTGAAGACGGGGGAGCGGCCCATATCCGCATCCTCGGCACTGACGGGAGCATTCGCGAAACATCGGAAGGGACGCCGATGACACTCCCCGAGCTTGTCGCCGAGATGCGAAACTCCCCCGTTTTCGCCAGGGCGTTCGACCCCACGGGCAACCGCGGCTCCGGCATGGACCCGGCCGCAACGCCGGTCCGCCGCTCCACCATCAACGGCCATAACCAATGGGCCCTGAATACGCGCATCGAGGATATCGCCACCGGGAAGGTGTCGGTCAGCCTCTAGCGCATAAGTCCGCGGGATGCGGCATCCGCCCGGGACGGGCAGCGACAGTCTTTCATCAATCCCAGAATAACGGAGACAAAAATGGCAAATGATATCTCGGCCGCCATACCGAAAATCCTGGCGCGCGGCCTGATGGCCCTGCGCGAACAAACCGTGATGCCGCGCCTCGTCAATGGCGACTTCAGTGCCGATGCGGCGCAGAAAGGCGACACCATCGATGTGATCCTCCCCTCTGACCTGACAGCGGAGGATGTGACGCCGGGCACCACCCCGCCAACACCGACCAGCTCGACCCTTGAGAAAGTGCAGATCGAGCTGAACAACTGGAAAAAGGCGGACTTCTATCTCACCGACAAGGAGATGATGGAGGTCGATGCGCGCGAGAGCTTCATGCCCGTGCAGGCGAGTGCCGCGATCCGGGCGCTGGCCAATGCGGTCAACCAGTCGATCCACGCGCAATATACCGGCATCTACGGCCTTGTCGGCGCGGCGGGCACGACGCCCTTCGCGACGGACGCCAGCGATGCCACAGCGGCGCGCAAGCTGCTGATGGAGCAGAAGGCCCCGAAGGAGTTCCGCTATGGCGTGCTTGATTTCGATGCGGAATCCAACGCGCTCGATCTCGCGGCCTTCGCCGATGCCGACCGGGCGGGCAGCAATTCCGTCAAGATCGACGGTGAGATCGGCCGCAAATACGGCATTGACTGGTACAGCGACGATCATGTCGCCACCCATGTCACCGGGGCGGAAGGCACGACGCTGGTCAAGGGCGGATCGCAGACCGGCTCGACCCTGATTGCCGACGGTTTCACGACCAAGCCGTCCGTTGGCGACATCTTCACCATCGATGGCGATGCCCAGCAATATGTCGTGCTCGCCGCGACGGATTTGTCGGGCACGGAATCGACCCTGACCATCTCCCCCGCGATCACTTCGGCCCCGGCCAATGACGCGGCGATGACCTTCGTCGATGATCATGTGGTCAATCTGGTGTTCAACCGCGACGCCTTCGCCTTCGCCAACCGGCCGCTGGCCTACAGCACGCAGGATATGGGGCTCGGCAGCCAGATCATGTCGATGACCGATCCGGAGACGGGAATCTCGCTGCGTCTGGAGGTCTCGCGCCAGTACAAGCAGGTGGTTTGGGAGTTCGACATCCTCTGGGGTGTCGCGCTGGTTCGGCCGGAACTGGCCGTCCGCCTCGCGGGCTGACTGACCGGGGGAGCGGTGCGAAACATCGCCGCTCCCTTTTTCTTGAAAGATCTAGCAGGAAGACATCCATGACCTTGATAACCGAAACCGGCAGCGGCGTCACCGGGGCGACTGCTTACGTCTCTCTCTCCGAGGCCGACAGCCATTTCACGGCGCTCGCCCATGACGGCTGGACCGCCGCCGCCGACGGGGCGCGGGAACAGGCGCTTATCCGGGCGGCCCTGCATATCGACAGCTATCTCTATCCCGGCGTCGTCCTGGAGCGGGATCAGGGGCTTAAATGGCCAAGGAGCGGCGCCTATGACAATGACGGCCGCGCCATCACCGGCATTCCCCATGCGCTGCGCACGGCGGCGCTGGAACTGGCGGCTATCTTCCTTGCCGATGGCGACGGCCTCGATACGCGCCAGCCGGTGCGGCAGAAAATCGGCCCCATAGAGGTCTCCTATGAGGAAGGCAGAAAGCGCATGAGCTTCATCTTCCGCCTGTTGCAGCAGATCGGCGCGCGGGTGTCCACGAACAATCTGGTAAGGGGGTAGGGCAATGCGGAATGACTCCATCCGGCGCATGGTGCGCGACCTTTTCGATCTCGCAGGGGAGGTGGCGGTAAGCGCAACCCTCCGCCAGAAAACGCAAGGCGACTATGACCCCGGCAGCAGCGCCGAAGAGACAACCGGCGATACCGCCATCCGTCTTGTCCGCACGGAGAAAACCCTTGCCGATGCTGCGAACGCCGACGGCGCGGTCATCAACCCGGCGCGGCATCACGCCCTGATCGAATGCGAGGCGGTGACGCCGAAGGCCGATGATGATCTCGTCATCGGGGCGGAAACTTTCACATTGCTGCAGGTGGTCGCCGCCGATACCGGCGCGGGCATTCTTTACGAGGTGAGCTACCAATGAGCTATCGCAAAATTCAGGCGGCGCTGGATGCGCGTCTTCAGGTCTATCAGAGCGAGGATGTGGCCTTTCCCGCGCGGCCCTATTACCCGGCCCACGGCAAGGCCTATCTTCAGGCAAGTTTCCTGCCCGCCCCGGCGGAAGGGATATTCCTCGGCTCCGGCGCGGTGGAACTGCATACGGGCGACTACCGCATCACCGTGCATGACGCCGATATGATCGCCGCCCAGAGCCGGATCGATGCGCTCCGGGCGCATTTCAACAAGGGGCGGGTCCTCAGCTTCGACGGCCTCGACGTTCATCTCGACGGGGCGGCGGTCGGCGCCAATGAGGGCGACCTCAAGAAAGTCATTCTCCCGCTTCTCATTTTCTGGCGCAGCTATTTTTAAGGAGCCAACATAATGACCTTTGCCACCGGAGCCCAGCACGGGCTGAGCTATATCGCGGAGGAGACGTTCGGCACGACGCCGGCCTCCCCGGACATGACCCGATTTCGTCATACGGCCTGCAGCCTCGGCCTCAGGAAGACGACGCTGGAAACGGCGGAGATCCGAAGTGACCGGCAGATTTCCCACCTGCTGCACGGCCAGAAAACCGTCGCGGGCGATATCGATTTCGAGCTCTCCTATGGCGCCTTCGATGACATCCTCGCCGCCCTGATGCAGTCGGACTGGTCCTCGGATGTGCTGAAAGCGGGGGCGAGCCAGCCGAGCTTCACTTTCGAGCGCGGTTTTGCGGACATCGGGCAGTATCAGGTCCTGACCGGCTGCGTGATGGATAGCTTGCGCCTTTCGGTGCGGCCGGACCGGCTGGTGAGCGGGAAACTCTCGATCATCGGGAAATCCTCCGCGCTCTCCGAAACCTCCCTCGATAGCGCACCGACCGCCGCCGTGGCCAATGATCCGATGGACAGTTTTTCAGGATCGCTTACCGAGGGCGGCGCGGCCATCGGCATTGTCGCCGGTCTCGACCTTGTTATTGACAACGGGCTGGAGCAGGCCTTTGTCATCGGCGATGCGGAGGCCGAGGCCCTGCTGGCGGGGCAGTCCCGGATCAGCGGCGAGATCGTCATCTATTTCGAGGATGCGGGCCTTCTCGAAAAATTCATCGATCGAACCGAAAGCAGCCTTGCGCTTACTCTCAGCGGGGCGGGCGGCAGCCTGACGTTCGAACTGCCGCGCATTGTCTATACAGGGGCCGAGAATCCGGCGCTGGGCGCAGGCCCGATCACACTGTCGCTGCCCTTCACCGCGCTCTATGACGCAGGCGAGGCAACCAATCTCAAGCTCACCCGGACAGCCGCCTAAGGAGGAAATATGCCAAAGAATGTATTTGACGTCGCGGCCTTCGATTTGCGGGCCCGCAGCGAGGCGGGCGCGCCGCTGACCCTGCGCCATCCGAAGACGGGGGAGAAACTCCCCGCCGTGATCTGGCTGCAGGGGGAGGATGCGGAAAATTACCGCAGGACCCTCCGGGCGCAGATCGACCGGCAGATCAGCGAGCGCAAGCTGGAGCTGACCGCAGCGGAGCTGGAGGAAAGGCTGATCGAGCGGCTGGTCGCCATCACGCAGCGCTTCGAGAATATCGAGCTGAACGGCGTGCAGTGTGACGGCACGCCGGAGAATGCGAAGAAGCTCTATCGCGAGCAGCTCTGGATTCGCGATCAGGTGGTCGCCTTTGTAGAGGACCGGGCAAATTTTTTGCCCTAGCCGCCGCCGATCTCAAGGCCTGGCTGCGGCATCAGCTCTGGCTGGCGGCGGATGTCGGCGGCGGGATGAGCCGCCGCGCGGCCTTTGCGCAGGTGGCGAAAGTGACCGGAAAGGCTCCGGCGGCGGCAGAAACCTCCGCCCGTCCGCCCGAGTGTTTGCGGCATCTGTGGGACTGGTTCATCGCCCTCCTGCCGGTCTATGCGGCGGAAGAGGGGGCGGTGCGCCCGTCGCAGATTGCCGACGATATCATGGCCCGCTTCGGACTGCGGGCAACCGGGTTCGAAATCGGCCTCTTTCTCGACCTGCTGGAACTCTGGCGGGCGCAATCGCGCCCTGAATAAGGAAAAGGACTGGATAAATGGCGCAAAGAACGACCCTGTCGCGGCTTGGCCTTGAGGTGGATACCGACGGTCTGGCGGCGGCGCTCAAAAGCCTCGATCAGTTGAGCGAGAAATCCCGCAAGGCCGAGCAGGAGGCAAAATCGCTCACCCGGCAGTTTGGCGGCCTCAAGACTGATCTTGCGGCCCCCGGAAAGGGCGGCTTTGTCGATGAGCTTGCCCGCGGGCTTGCCTCCGCAAAGACCGAGCTTGGCAGTCTCGGCGATCTTGGCGGCAGGATTGCCGGGAAACTCGGCGATGCGTTCGGCTCGGCCTTTGAGAAGCTGCTCGTCTCGGGCAAGGATTTCAAGTCGGTCCTGAAAGGGCTGGAGAACGACCTGATCCGTCTCGGTACCCGCACGCTGACCTCGGCGGCGGGACAGAACCTTGGCGGCTCCGGCGGACTGCTCACCGATCTCGCGGGGATGTTTTTTGGCGGCAGCAGATCACTCAAGAGCCTCATCCCCGGCTTTGCAAGCGGCGGGCAGTTCACCGTCGGCGGCGCGACTGGCGTGGACCGGAACCTCGTGCCGCTCCGGCTGACGCGCGGGGAGCGGGTTACCATCGAAACCCCGGCGCAGCAGCGCAGCAATAACGGGGCGCCTTCGCCGGTCATCCATATGGCCTTCAATATCTCGACCCCCGACGCCGCCAGCTTCCGCCTCAGCCAGTCGCAAATCCAGGGCGAGGCGCTCCGGCAGGCGCAGCGGGCCCTGAACAGAAACGGATAATATCATGAGCTTTCACGAAGTGCGATTCCCGACCCGTGTGTCCTACGGGGCGATGGGGGGGCCGCGATTCTCGACGACCGTGCAGATCCTGAATTCCGGGTTCGAACAGCGCAATATCAACTGGGCACAGGCCCGGCGCGAGTATATCGTCGATATCAGCCCGAGCCGCGGCGCGGAATGGACGGCGGTGCTGGATTTCTTCCATGCCCGGCGCGGGCGCGCCTATGGTTTCCGCCTGAAGGATTTCTCCGATTTTGTGATGCCGGCGCAATCTATTGCCACCGGCGATGGCAGCAGCATCGCGTTCCAGATTTTCAAGCGCTATATCGATGACGACGCGCTGGCCCCGCCTTATGACCGGGACCTCAAGAAGATCGTCGCGGACAGCGTCAGTGTGGCCGTGGCGGCGAGCCCGATGGCGAGCGGCTGGTCCGTCGATGAGACGAGCGGCATCCTCACCTTCGAGAGCGCCCCCGCTGCGGATGCGGATATCACGGTTGCCTGCGAGTTCGATGTGCCGGTCCGCTTCGATACCGACCTGATGCAGGCGGCCATTCCGGGGCCCGACGTGCATCACTGGCAAAGCGTCAAGCTGGTGGAGATACGCGTATGAAAAGCCTGAGCACAGCCATGAACAGCCATCTGCAGGGCGAAGTGCTGACCCTGGCGACCTGCTGGGCGCTGACCCGGCAGGACGGTGTGGAACTCTTCTTCACCGATTTCGATGAGGATCTGGTGGTGGGCGGCGATACCTATCTCGCGGCCAGCGGCTATTCACGCAGCGCGATTGCGAATTCCAGCAGCTTCACCGTCGATAACCTTGATATCATTGGCAATTTGCAAAGCGAGGTTATCAGCGAGGCGGACCTGTTTTCGGGCCTTTATGACTATGCGGAAGTGCGGATTTTCATGATCAACTGGCAGGATATCTCCATGGGAACGATCCCGCTCCGCAAGGGGTGGCTCGGTGAAATCTCGGCCCGCGACGGTGCCTTCACGGCGGAGCTGCGCGGCCTGTCGCAGGCCCTGTTGCACGAGATCGGCGGCGTCTATGCGCCGCTTTGCAGCGCCGATCTTGGGGACGCAAAATGCGGCGTCGATATCGACGCGCTGACGGAAGCCGATAGCGTCGCCAGCGTTACCTCGCGCGGGGTGTTCACCCTTACAAGCTATAGCGGCGCGGATGATGTGCTGACCGGCGGCGTGCTGACCTTCACCAGCGGGGAGAATGCGGGCCGATCCTCGGAAATCCGGGGCTGGGTGCAGGCGGAGAAGACGGTGACCCTCTATCTGGAGATGCCGTTTCCGGTTGCCGAGGGCGATGCGGTCAGCTTCTTTCCCGGCTGCGACAAGCGCTATGCGACCTGCCGCGATGTCTATGGCAACCATCTGAATTTCCGGGGGTTCCCGCATATTCCGGGCACCGACGCCCTGCTGGAGAGTGGCAATGACTAAGCGCACGCAGGTAATCGAGGCTGCGCGCGGCTGGATCGGCACGCGCTGGCAGCATCAGGGACGGAGCCGGGCGGGCGGGGTCGATTGCATCGGCCTCATCGTCATGGTCGCGCGCGAGATGGGGCTGCCGGTACAGGATGTCACCGCCTACCGGCGGCGGCAGGATGGTCGTCAGCTTCTGACTGAAATTCACAGACAACTTCAAAATATTCCAACAACTAATTGGAAAGAAGGGAATATCGGCGTGTTCAAGGAAAGCAGTTTCCCGATCCATGTCGGTTTTCTTGGCGTCCAGGATGGCGTGCCGACCGTGATCCATGCCCATGCCCGGCGGCGCCAGGTGATCGAGGAACCGCTGGCCGTCTATGGCGCGCCCTTTCTTGTGTTTTCCCTGCCGGAGGTAAAATAATGGCGACATTGGCCTTAGGAGTTGCCGGTGCCGGTATCGGTGCGATAACCGGTGTGGGAGTTGGAGCCGGTTGGATGGTCGGCACGACGCTCGGCCGTGTTCTCTTCCCCGAGGACAGTTCCGCCGCCCCCGGACCGCGCCTCAGCGATCTTAAAATCACCGGTGCAAGCTATGGCGCACCGATCCCGAAAATATACGGCACCATGCGTCTTGCGGGGAATATCATCTGGGCCTCCAGCCTGCGGTCCGAAGCCGTGACCAGCGGCGGGGGCGGCGGCAAGGGCGGTGCCTCCGGTGGCAGCCGGACAACCGGTTACGCCTATTTCACCAGTTTCGCCGTCGCCATCGCGGAGGGACAGCTCGCCCGTCTTCTCAAGATATGGGCCGATGGCAAGGTGATCTATGATGCCAGCGCTGCCGGAGAGGTGATCGCCGCCGATCTGCGCTTTCGCTTTTACGGCGGAGATGAAGCGCAGCTCCCCGACAGTGTGATCGAGGCGACGGAGGGCGCGGGCAATGTGCCCGCCTATCGCGGCCTCAGCTATCTTGTGTTTGATGACCTGCCGCTCGCGCCCTATGGCAACCGCATTCCGAATATCGAGGTGCTGGTGGCGACGGACGGGCTCGGCGCGTATCCGCTGACCGACAGCGCGATTTCTGCGGTGACGGCCAGCTCCTTCGCCTATGATGCGGAGCGCGGCATCGCTTACAGCTATGAGGTGGTAGGCGGTGTCGATGTGATCCGCAAGATCGACGCGCTGACCCTTGAGGAACTGGCGAGTGCCGGGATCGGATCGGAGTTTCCGCGCCTGCCCGATGCCACGCGCGGCCTTGCGCGAGATCGCAAGGGCGTCTTCTGGATCGGGACGGGCGCGGCAGTGCTCGCCGGGCGGCAGATCCACCGGGTCGACGGGGAGGCGATGATCCTCTTGGGCAGCGCGGACTTGACGGATGGCGTCGGCGCGGTGACCTTCTCGACGGATATCGTCAATCCGCTGACTAGCGCACAGTTTCAGGTTGCCGGATCGCAGCAGAGCTATCAGGTCGTTATCTTTGATGAAAGCCTTGAGGTGGTGGAGACCATCCCCACGGCCTCGCGCGTCTGCACCGGCGCGGTCACGGATGAGGAGGAGGTCGCCTGGGTTGCCATGTCCGGCTGGGCGACCGGCCCGGTGGTGAGCGATTTGCAGATCGTCCGCGTTTCCGTCTTCGGCAGCCCCGATATGGACGGCACCGATTATTCCGTGACCAGCGACATCTACACGATTGCGGCGGCGAACCTCACCCCTCTCGGCGGGACGGGGAGCGAGACCAACACGATTACCCGCCTCGTCGGCTATCTTCCGGCAACCGGGGAGCTTGTCTTTCAGAATGACTACCGGCTGTTCAAATGGTCGACGGTTGCGGGCGCAATCACCACGGCCCGCGATGTCAGCGACCTGAGCGGTGATCTCTCGCTTGTACATACTCATAACGGCGCCGAGCTGGTGCTGATCAGCGCCGGGCGGTATGCGGTTTACCTGAGCGCGGAAACGCTGGAGGAGCGCGAGCGCGTCGATCTCTATGAGTTCGACGGGGTCGCGACCTCGGTGAACGGGATTTATGATGCCGCGACCGACAGCCTGATCGCGTTCAACGGTGATTTCGGGGTGAAGCGCCTGTTCCTGCGGCGGGCGAGTGGTGCCTCCGCTGACCTCGCGGAGATCGTTTCCGATCTCTGCGGGCGGGCGGGACTGGCGGCCGGGGACATCGATGTCTCGGCGCTTGATGCCGAGGTTCCCGGCTATGTGGTCAATCGGCCGATGCCGGTGAGCGAGGCGCTGACGCCGCTCAGCCATTACGGATTTTTTGACGCCGTTGAAAGCGGTTACAAGCTGAACTTCATCCCGCGTAACAGCGCGGATAGTGGCGTCGTCCTCGATCATTCCGTCATGCTGGCGCCGCCCGATCTGCGCCGTTTGCAGGAGAGTGAACTGCCGGAGCGGATATCGCTTTCCTATCTTGCCGCCGATGCGGGCTATCAGGTGGGCACGCAGATGGAGAAGCGCAGCTTCCGCCCGGTCGCGACCATGTTCGGCCGCAACCAGTTGGCCCGCGATCTGCCGATGGCGCTGACGGCGGATCAGGCGCGGCGGGCAGCGGCGAAAACGCTGTATTCCGCCTGGGCGGAGCGACAGACGCTGGGTCTGTCCCTGCCGATGAAATATCTCGCCCTCGATCCGGCGGATGTGGTGACGGTCGGCCTTGACGGCGGGGCGGCCTCGGCGCGGCTGATGCAGTCGCGGCTTGGTGCCGATATCACGCTGGAGGCGGAGGCGGTCACGCTCGCGCCGCTCTCCTACAGCTCTGCCCTGTCGAGCGATGCGGGCAGCGGCTATGAACAGGCGCTGATCCGGCGCGGCAGTTATGCGGAGTTGTTCCTGCTCGATCTGCCGCTCCTGCGCGATCAGGATGCGACGGCGGGCAGCGGTAGCCGTTTCTACTATGCCATGGACGGCCATCCGTCCGGCTGGTCGGAAGGGGCGCTCTATTCCGCCTTCGATGCGGAGAGCTTCGAGCTGGAGGGAACGGTGGCCGCCGGCGCTGTCTGGGGCGTGGCGCTTGGCGCTCTTGCCGATCCCGGCACACCCTGGCAGACGGACACCACCTCGACCCTCGATATCCGCTTTGTAAACGGCGGGGACGAACTCGAGAGCATCACGGAGGCGGCGCTGCTGAACGGCGGCAATACATTGCTGGTGGGGGACGAGATCGTGCATTTCGCCAATGTCACCCTGAACGGCGACGGCAGCTATCGCCTGGATACCTTCATCCGCGGCCGCCGTGGCACGGAAGGGGCGATGGCGGGCCATAAAGTCGGGGAGCGGGTTATCCTCTTGCGTCCCGGTGATCTGGGTCGCGGCTTTTCCGCGCTCGGTGATATCGAGGTGCCGCGGCGCTGGAAAGCGGTCGGGGAAGGCCGCCTGATCGAGGCGGCGCCGGTCACGGTGCGGGCGCTGTCGGGGAAAGACCTCAAGCCATACGCGCCCGTGCAGATTTCGGCGGCGCGGAGCGGCGGTGATCTCACCCTCGGCTGGCAGCGGCGGACCCGCGTCGGCGGCGGCGCGCTCAACGGGCTGGTGCCGCTGTCGGAAGCGTTCGAGCGCTATGAGCTTCGCTTCACCCATGGCGGCGCGAGCGTGTCGAAATATGTGTCGGACGCGACGGAATATCTCTACAGCGTCGAGGATTTTAACGCCGATTTCGACGCCGCGGAAAGCGCGGTGCCGGAACTCGACCTCACCCTCTATCAACTCTCAGAAACCATCGGCCGGGGCTTTCCGGCAACGGAGACTATTTAGCATGTCAGAACTGGATTTACCGCAAATCGCCGAGAGCCAGGCGCTCGCCTATGTCACCTCCAACGATGCGGATGCGAAGCTGGAATCCGCGCTATGTGACGAGATCGCGGATCATGACCCGAGCGCGGGCGACGTAACCCTCACCGACGCCGAGTTCCGCACCGCCTGGCATCATGTCATCGGCGGCACCCCGGCAGGGGCCTTCAATTTCATCATTCCGGGTATCAAGCGCCCCTTCATGGTCACCAATGGCAGCGGCGAGACGGCGACCGTCAAGACGGCCACCGGCGCGGCGGGGCAGGTGCTGGACGGGGAGACGCGGCTCTTCTATTGCGACGGGCTGGATGTGCTCGGCCTCAGCGATACGACATCGGAGGGCGGCGGCGGTGGCGGCCATGCCGGAGCACTGGTCAAGCTGAGCGCCAACCAGACGATCGCCAACAACTCGAACGTCGTCCTGAGCTGGGGCGGCGAGAGCTTTGACACCGACGGCTATCACGACAATAGCACCAACAACAGCCGCCTGACGGTGCCGAGCGGTGTCAGCAAGGTGATCATCAGTGGCCAGGCGCGCTGGGACAGCAACACATCGGGCACGCGGGAGATACTTGTGCAGAAAAACGGCTCCACCGCCTATGACGGGCGGCCGTTCCAGCATTTGGGCGCGCAAACCCATTTTACCATGCAGAGCTTTGTCTCGCCGGTGCTGGCCGTCAGCCCCGGCGATTATTTCGAGATGGTTGCCTGGCAGGACAGCGGATCGAGCCGCAGCATCGAGAGCAATGTCGCGACCTGGTTCAGCATCCAGGCCGTGGAATAAGCCATGAGAGGGAAGGGAGACATCATGAAATATGCCATGAGAGCGGCGGTCCTCGGGGCCGCTTTTTTTCTGTCCGCCGCCACCGCCGGGGCTGCTGGCCTGTGCCTGCCGCGGAGCGAGCTGCGCCTGCATATGGCGCAGAAATATGGCGAGCTGCTGATCGCGCAGGGCCTCGATAACCGCGGGGTGCTGACCGAGATATTCGCGACGAAATCGCGGGACAGATGGTCGCTGACCGAAACCGATGCGAGCGGTCAGAGCTGCCTTAAAGCCACCGGCGAATACTGGAACGCGCAACGGGTGCGGCCTGAGCGGATCACCCGCCAGCCCGCGACAGCGCCCGCGCAAACACCGCATCAGCAGGAGGATACCCATGGACAATCTTGAGCAGGAAATCGGCGCCATGCGGGTGCGTATCGAGAATCTCCACCTCGATATGGTGGAACTGCGCGACGATGTGAAAAGCCTCACTCTGCAGGTCAGCATGGGGCGCGGCGCGCTCAAAGTTATCGGCATCACAGGAAGCCTTGTCGCGGCGTTAACCACATTTGCCGCCTGGATTGGCCAGAATTTCCGGCCATTCAATCTGTAAATTCACAAGGAGCAATGCCGTGGGCGCGTTTGTCACTTATTTCGACTGGCGGGAGGCCTTGAGGCTGGCAGTCGAGGGGCTGGCCTTTCTTGTCACGCTGGCGACGGTCCTCACGGCCCTGACGCCGACGCGATGGGAGGCGGAATGGCTCGACCGGCTGTTCCGGATCCTCAACCTGATCGCCGGGAATGTCGGCCAGAACAAGAATGCCGACGACAGATGAGTCCGTTCGAAGCGGCCATCTGCGCCAAGATCGCCTATGACCCGGACGGCGCGATGCGGGCGCAGCGGCTCGGCTACAGCTATCTGCCGATTGAAAGCCGGGAGCATTTCGCCTGGATCGGCAGCAAGGACGGGATCACGGTCGTCGCCTTTCGCGGCACGTCTTTGTTCGGGCGCGAAGTCAAAAGCTATCGCAGCAACCTCTCGACAAACCTGATCCCCTGGATCGGGGAGGGGTTGGTGCATGCAGGTTATTATCAGGCCCTCTGGCAAATCCTCGGCGCGGTCCGACGCGGCCTTGAAGATGCCACCGATGTGGTGCTGACCGGCCATTCCATGGGCGGGGCGCTGGCGACGCTGGCGGCGATGGTGCTGGAGGTGGAGCGGGTCCATGCCTTCGCCAGCCCACGCATCGGCAATCAGGCGTTTGCTGACGGTTATTCCCGCTCGATCCGCGTCAGCCGCTATGTCAACCGCGGCGACGTGCTGGCGCGGCTGCCGTTCAGCGGCGATGTTGAGGGCGACGGTCCGGCCCGCCGGGAACGCTATGTGCATGTCGGGCGGACGGTCCGACTGCCGGGCTTCGGCCATTCGATCAGCGCCTATATCGCCGGCCTAAAGATGCGCCGGCGCGGGCAGTATCAGGTTCAACAACCGGAAAGTTAAGGGAGCAGGAAGATGACGTTAGTTCACAAAGCCTATCAGCAGGAACAGGATCTCGGCGGTGATGCCTTTATCGAGGAAAGCGCCGAAGCGGCCTATCTTTCCTATGACGGAGAGGAAGTCGAGGCCAATGACAATTTCCCGGCCCATGAAATCCTGCAGGGCTGTATCTGGCGGGATACGGAAACGACCCGCACCCGGACGGGACTTGAGGAGGAAAGCCGCCTTGATGAGCGGTCGGACGATCTGAACCGCCGGGGTGAGCTCGATTTCTCCGACCCCCGGCGCGGCGGGCGCGGCTTTCTCGATGAGGAGACGGAAGGACTCTTTCCGGATTTCGAGGACTAAAGTGGCGGCGTCGCCGGTTGCTCACTTCCGTTCAGCAAGGGCGAGGCCAAGACCGGCGGCAATGAGGAAACCCCCGGTGATCCGGTTGCGCAGTCTTTGAAACCGGAACATCAGGGGGCGCAGGGCGCCCGCAAACATTGCCCAGAGAATATCGACAAAGGTCAGAACGGTCAGGAAGACAAAGGCGACGATCGCCAGCTGCGAGACATAATCCCCCTCGGGCGCGATGAATTGCGGCAGCAGCGCGGCATTGAAAATCAGCGTCTTTGGATTGAGGATAGCCACCATCAGGCCACGCCAGAACAGGCCGAACACCGGTGCCTTGACCGCCTTGATCGCGGACAGATCGTCGATCGGGGCGGACCAGCTCCTGTAGCCGAGATAGAGCAGGTACAGGACACCCGCCCATTTCATCCAGGTGAGGATATCGGCGGCAAGTTCCAGCAGCGTACCGATCCCGAGGACCACGAGAAGCAGCTGCAACCCGACGCCAACTGTGGTTCCGGCGACGGTCCAGAGGCCATACAACGCCCCGTAACGCACCGAATTCGCGAGCGTCAGCGCGACATTGGGCCCCGGAATGATGGCCAGCCCGAAGCTGACGATGGCAAGGGAGAGAAGCTGTTCCATGGCGTAAATTACCACAATCGGAGCGTCCCACAATCGCTTTTTCACATTATCGTCACAAAGGATCGCTATGTAACTTTTCAGGCTTGGGAAGGCCGTGTCACTGCCTGCAGTGTGCGAAAGCAGCTTTGAGGGACTTTTTGGGATTTTGTGGATTTTCGTTAACCATAAGCGAAAAACCACTGGTATTCGTGTGAATTCGTGGTAAAATTCGTGCATACTAATCAAAAAATTCCCTTTTTTGTTGTATTTCCAACAGTTGCTTTTCAAACGATCAACTGATCGAAAATTGATTTTTAATGGGGCTTTCCATGTCTGTTCACCTTCAGAAAACGCGATTTACTGCGATTTTAACGGGCCTTGCTATCGGTGTGGCTGTTGCCCTGGGGCCGGGGGCTGCCAGGACGGGCCATGCGGCGGCGTCTCCCAACGACTGTCTGAAACCCTTGTCCATACAGGAGCAGGCCACCTGCAACGACGAACTAAAAACGTCGGATAGCGGTTTTGGCACGGTCGTTGCCTGGCTGTTTCCCTCAGCGGAAGATAAGGTTGCGAAAACGGGCGCCCTTGCCTTTTCGGGGCAGGGAGAGAAGAGTCTGGGGAAGGGCGCCTTGTCATCCGACAGCCTGTCGACCACCGGTCTGATGCTGTTCGGCGCGGCACTTGTCGGGATTGCCTATCTCGGTCGCCGCCGCCGTCGCTCTCTTGCGGATTTGCGGGCCGAGGCACGGGAAAAGCAACTAAAAAAATAAACCGGGCCGCGCGGTAAGGGGATTCTTTGCCGGTTTCGGGCCGCTAGTCGGGCACCGTCATGCCCTGATTAAAGAATAGTTAGGGGATCGGCCCTATTGTCATGGACATGGAACTAACGCGCCCGGTCAAGCCGACAGCCTGCCTTCTGGAGGCCTTTCGCTTCGTGATTCACCATCGCTGGCCCTGTCTGGTCCGGGCGGTGCCGGTTGTCATGATGACGGGGCTCGTGTCCTGGCTGGAGACGAATATCCTGGCCTCCGCCGATTATTTCCGCCTTGTTATCAACGAACTGCTCTATGCGATCTTCGCTGTCTATTGGAGCCGCTATACCCTGCTGGGATTCGAACGCGAAAATGCCGGGTTCGGTCTTCACTTCGGCCTGCGCGAGATCAAATACGCCGGGGCGCTGATCGGTTATGTGGTCATCACCTATATTCTGGCGCGGATTTATGTGGCGGGTGGCGGCGATGGCTCGGGCGCGTCGCTTGTCCTGTTCGTTGCGCTGCTGCTGCTCTGTTTCATGCCGCTGATGTTCGTCTTCCCGGCGATTGCGCTGGATCAGCCGCTGGCCATAACCGACTTTGCCAAATCGGTGCTGGAGATGTTTTTCTCGCTTGTCGGGACGTTCCTGCTGTCGATCGTGGCGGTGGTCGGGCTCTATGTCCTGATATATATGCCGATGCTGCTGCTGGTCCTGTTGAACAAGCCGGACCTTGCGGGCATGCTGTTCTTCCTGCTGTCCAGCTTCCTGATCATGCCCTTTGTGCTGGCGGTTTTCATCTCCTTCGTCTCGATCCTCTATCGGGAAACGATCGGCCTACAGCCGGTGAGGCAGGATTACTGACGTTTGGCGCTTGCCGGGCGCGGTTATTTTTCCTACCGTATCCTGAAGACCGGTGCGCTAACCAGAAGAAGAAGGATAGGAAATGTCACTGAAAATCGGAATTATCGGGGCGGGCGCCATTGGCGGCTATTTCGCGGCGCAGCTGGTCAAGGCCGGCATGGAGGTCGTCGTGCTGGCGCGGGGGAAAACCCGCGATGCGCTGCTAAAAGACGGCCTCACCATCACCTCGGAAAACGGTGTCGAGACGGTGCATTTTGCGGCTGTGTCCGACGATCCGGCAACGCTTGGCGTCTGCGATGCGGTGCTGTTCGCGGTGAAGGGACAGTCCACGGATCAGGCGGCGGCGGATATGCGCCCCATGATCGGCCCCGAAACCGAGATTATCAGCCTGCAGAACGGCCTCTACGGGATCGAGCTGCTGGCGGAGATGTATGGCACTGACCATGTCTCGCCGGGGATTACCTATGTGCCGGCAGTGGTCGAGGCACCGGGCCAGATCACCCGCACCGGCAGCCTGACCCGCTCCGTCTTCGGACCGTATGAGCCCCGCGACATGACCCTGCATGACGAGATTGCGGCGGCGCTTCAGTCCCAGGGAACGGATGCCCATGCGCTCAAAGAACCGATGCCGCAGATCTGGGAGAAATATGTCGTTCTCGCGCCGTTTCACGCGGTCGGTTGCCTGACGCGGGAATCCATCGGTGGCTGGCGCGACTCGCCCGAAATGCAGGCGCTGTTCCTGAAAGCAATGAAGGAGGTGACGGCACTTGCCGAGGCGAAAGGCGTCAGTATCGATCCGGATATCGCGGAGAAGAAGCTGCATTTCGCGGTCACCGCCACCAACCCGGCGACCCGCGCCTCGATGCTCGAGGATCTGGAGCGGGGCAAGCCGCTGGAGCTGGAGAGCATCATCGGCTGGCTCTGCCGGGAGAGCAAACGCCTTGGCCTGGAAAGCCCGTTCCATGACATGGCCTATGCGCTCTTGCTTTCGCACAAGGATGGCCGCGGCTGAGCCTTAGCCCGCGGGCACCGAAAAGATCGTGATAAAGAGTAGAAGGGCGGCGAGGATCGCGAAGGCGGCCTTGCGCCCTTTTTTCTCGGCGACAGTACAGGCAACGAGACATTGCAGGAAAAAGTAAAAGGCGAAGGCCCGCGAGGCGAGCGCCAGAATCTCGAATGTATCCGCCGTCCAGGTGAGGGCGATGGCAAGGCCGCAGATGATGACATAGGTCACGCTTGTCGTGAGGCGGTGGCGGGTTAGCTCCATGATATTGCCGGACGCGCTGATGGCCTCGGCAATGGCGGCGCCGAACTGGCTGAAAACGGCGGCAAAAACCAGCGGCACGACCAGCCAGGCGGCAACCTCGGCGGCCAGCATGATCAGGCCGTTGCCCTTGGCCTCCCCGCTGAACAGATGCATCAGCGGCGTCGCCACCAGAATGAACAGGATATAGATGGCGGCGGAGAAAATCTGTGAATTCCGGCTGGCCCGGATGCGCGTATCCGCATCCAGCTCGTCGCCGAGATAGCGGGTTGTCTCGAACCCCTGCACGACGATCAGGATGCCGCAGAGAATGGTGATGGTCTGCCAGAGGGAATGATCGGGCAGGTCCGGCAGGATCAGCGTGCCCGCCGTGATGGCCGCCGCATTGTAAAGTGCGAAGCTGCCGATCATGAGGAAGATAATGGCGAGCGTGATGATCAGGGTCCATCGTTCCAGCCCTTCCAGGATTTTAAGGCCTTTCGTCAGTTCGATCAGGAGAATGGCAATGATGATCCCGCTGGTCAGCAGCCTCTCATAGACTTCCGCATCGGCCTCGAAATAGCCGAGGACGTAGGATGCCATAATCCGCAAATACAGCGTCACCGAAATGATATAGGCCGGGATGAGCGTGATGTCGGAGAGCTGTTCCAGCAGGCGCACCGTACGCGGCGGCGATGCGGCGGCAAGGGCGGGTTCGACATGGCGGATGTTATGGCGGATCACCCATCCGATTGCATAGGCGAAGGCGCAGATCCCGATGATGGCGAACAGGGAATAGGGGCCGACCGTGCTCGCCAGCAGGGAGACGACCACCAGAAAGCCGCTCCCGAAGATGGAGGCAAGCGGCGTGGTGGTCCCGCGGATAAGACGGCGGAACGCCCCCGGACGCGCGGCGGGCGATGCCGTGGAAGACTCATTCTCCATGCATTTATTTCCTTCAGTTTACGGCCTTCACGACGGAGCAATGCCATGCAAATCCGGGATTTACGCGACCTCATCATCCGTCCGACATTAAACGTCCTGCAGATGGGCGGTGTGAATGCGGAGAACCTCCTTCTCGGCACCGGGCTGGTCGAAAGCGGCTTTCGCCATCTCCGCCAGATCGGCGGGCCGGCGCTCGGTTTCTATCAGTGCGAACCGGCGACCTATGACGACATTCTTTGCTATCTCGGGCGGCGCCCCGTGCTTCTCCGGCGGCTCCGGCTGCTGATGGCGGGGGAGGGCGTGCCGGAGGCGTCCCAGCTTGTCTGGAACCTGCGATACGCCACGGCGATCTGCCGCATCCATTACTGGCGGGTGCCGGAACCGATCCCGGCGGATTTCGAAGGGCAGGCCGCCTATTGGAAGAGGCATTACAACACCCCGCTCGGGCGCGGCACGGTGGCGAAATATCTGGAATGCGCCCATCCCCTAACGGAAGGACCTTACTCATGAAGGACTATTTGAAAGGCAAGAAAACCTATGTCACGGCGTTCCTCGCGATCGTCGCGGCGGTGGGCAGCTATCTGCTCGATGAAATCGCAATGCAGGACATGATCGAGGCGGTGTTCGCCGCGCTCACCGCCATGACCATCCGCGCCGCCATCACGACCGAGGCACAGAAATGAAGGGCGCGGTCCTTGCCGCGCTGATGCTGATGCTGGCGGCCTGCAGTACCTCGTTCAGCCAGCTTTCCGCGCGCGATCAGCTGTTGCTCACCTGCGACGGGCTGGCGACCACCATGGGCATTGTCAAGAACTTCATCCTCGACGGGACAATTGACAATGCGGCGACGCTTGCGCGTATCCGAGCGGCGAGCGTGGTGGTGGAGGAAAGCTGCACCGGCGATGCGGACTATGCGGCGGCACTCAGCCGCCTGAGCGCGCAGTCGGTGATCCTGCTGGAGGCGCGGCTCGCCGCCGAGGCGGACAGCGGAAAAAGGAGCTGAGTCATGACCATTACCTCCGCTTCCATCCTCGCCCTCCTGGAGGGCGGCGCCTTCCTCGTCAATGCCGCGCTCCGGGCGCAAAAAGGCGAGCTCTCCCAGGCCGATGTCGACACCATCCTCAACCATGTGGGGGAGGAGGCCACCGACCTCCGCCGCGTCATCGACGCCGCGCTTGAAAAAGCGACCTGACCAACAAAAAGGGAGGCTCTAACCGGCCTCCCTTTCTTGATCTGATACTGCGCTAAGCACAGGCTAATTGCGCCGTCAGGTCAGCTTTTGCTGCCTATATACGCCGCCGCCGATTTGCCGGCGATCTTGCCGAAGACGGCGCCGTTCATGAGGCCGGTGCCGCCGGGGTAGTTGTTATAGAATATCCCGCCGACCATCTCTCCCGCGGCGAACAGGCCGGGAATAGGTGTGTAGTCCGTGCTCTGGACCTGTGCGTCCGTATCGATGCGCAAGCCCCCGAAGGTGAAGGTAATGCCGCAAGTGATGGCATAGGCTTCGAACGGGGCGTCGGTAAGCTGGTTGGCCCAGTTGCTCTTGGGCACGGAGAGGCCTTTTGTCGCGCGCCCGTCCTTTACATTCGGATTGAAGGGAATATCGGTCTCAACCGCTGCGTTATAGGCCTTGACCGTCGCGATAAAGCCTTCCGGATCCACCCCTTCAAGCTTTTTAGCCAGTCCTTCAATGCTGTCGGCGGAGACTTTTGTTACCTCACGGATGCGGTACTCGTCGCGCAGGAGGTGCAGGGTCTTCGCATCGAAAATCTGCCAGGCGAAATGGCCGGGCTGGGCCAGCACTTCGCGGCCGTATTTTGCATATGTATAGTTGCGGAAATCCGCCCCTTCATCGACGAAACGCTCGCCCTTTGCATTGACGATGATGCCGAAGGGATAGGAATGTTTCTGGAACCCGTCGCCGACGGCAAGGTCGCCGAATTCGGGCGCATTGCGCTCCCATCCGACGGCATGACAGCCGGACCAGTTGCCCGCGCTGCTCGCCCCGATGTCCATCGCCATGCGGATACCGTCGCCGGTGTTATAGGGGGTGCCGCGAACCTTTGCGAGATCCCAGTTCGGCCCGAGATAGCGGGTGCGCATTTCCGTGTTCGCCTGAAAACCGCCCGCCGCGAGGATGACGGATTTTGCGGAAACCGCCTCGATCTTGCCCTTGCGGCGGATTTTTACGCCACTGACGGCAGTGCCATCGGTCAGAAGCTCCAGCGCGCGGGCGTCATACCAGACATCGATGCCGTAGTTTCCGGCCGATTTCAGGAGCGCGTCCACCAGTCCCGGACCACCGCCCCAGGCCTCCACCGTCAGCCCGCCCCAGAATTTGAATTTCCCGTCCACCTTGAAGGCCTGCCGCCCGTAGATCGGCACGAAGCGCACGCCCTTTTCCCGCATCCAGCGGATGGTGTGAAAGCTTTGCCGCACAAGGACTTCGCAGAGGTCCGGATCGGTCCGGTGCTGGGTTACGCGGAACATGTCGTCGAAGAACTGATCTTCCGTATAGGTGCCGAAATCCGTCGTCTCGATTTCCGTCTCGGTCAGGTCCGGCATGACCGCGAGAAGGTCGTCAAGGCCGTTGTAGGCGAAGCGGATGGCGCCGGCGGTAAAGCGGGAGTTGCCGCCGCTCAAATCCTCCGGCGCGCATTCAAGGACGAGGACTTTCGCGCCGTTTTCCTCCGCGCTCAAGGCGGCACAGAGCGCCGCGTTTCCGGCCCCGACCACAACAACATCATACCGGCTCTCGGCCATTATCTCTCCCCTTCGATCAGTTTCAGCAGCACCGGAAAATATTCCGCGCCATAGCCCGCCGCGCTCGTTTTCTCCAGCATCTCTTTTGCCAGTTCCCCGGCGGGAGATTTGACCCTGGCATCGGTCGCCAGCTCAAGGGCGTAGGTTATATCCTTGGTGGCGTAATCCGTGCCGAAGGCACCGACGGGAAATTCCCGCGGCAGCATCGCCTTCTTCACATGGTTGCGGAGCGCAAAGCTGTCCGCCGATCCTTTCGAAAGCGTCTCGACCAGTAGCGCGCGATCGACGCCCGCGCGCTCGCCTATCGTGAGGGCCTCGCCTAGGGCGACGACGGACTGGATCAGCAGCATGTTGTTGAGCAGTTTCAGGACCTGCCCGGTGCCGACCCCGCCGCAATGGGTGATGTCGGTCGCGGCGGCGGCGAGATAGGGACGCAAGGTCTCGAACGTTTCCTCATCGGAGCCGACCATGATGCTCAAGGTGCCGTCGATGGCTGCCTGGCGGGTGCGGGCGACCGGCGCATCGGCGAAGATCATGCCCTTTTCTTGAAGCGCCGCCGCAGCCTTTCGCGCAATGGCGACGGGGCAGGTGCTCATATCGACAATGATCTGCCCCTTGCGTCCATGTTCCAGCAGGCCGTCCGGCCCGAGAATGATTTTCTCCACCTCTACTCCGCCGGGAAGGGAGAGGAAGATGATATTGGCGGCTTTCGCGACCTCCGCGACGGAGGCGGCGGCGCGGGTGCCATCGGCCTCAAGCCGCGCTACGGGCTCCGCCGCGAGATCGAACACCACCATCGGGCCGAGCTCCGCCCCTGTCATGTTCCGGCAGATGGGCTCTCCCATGACACCGAGACCGATAAATCCGATTGTATCGACATTGCCCATCTTGTTGTTCCTTTGTTATGGACGGGACGGGGAAGGGGGCAAGTTAGCCGCCGAGGCCGCCAAGATAGATGCTCTTGGCCTGCTGATAGGCGCGAAGCCCCTGTATGCCTTTTTCCCGCCCGAGCCCGCTCTCCTTATAGCCGCCGAACGGCGCCGCGATGCTGAGTTGCTTGTAGGTATTGATCCAGACCGTGCCTGCCTTGATCGCCCCGGCAATGCGCCAGGCCTTGGTTAGATCCCGGCTCCAGATGCCGCAGGCGAGGCCGAAGACCGTATCATTCGCCTGTGCGACCAGATCGTCTTCCGAGGTGAAGGGCAGGGCGACGAGGACGCTGCCGAAAATCTCCTCCTGACAGACAGCGGAGCCATGATCGAGCCCGTCGATGATCGTCGGCAGGTAATAGGCGCCGTCGCGGCAGTCATCGGTATTGGGCCGCGTGCCGCCCAGCAGGATACGCCCGCCTTCCTTCTTCGCGAGGTCCACATAGCCCTCGATCCGCGCGCGCTGTGCCTCCGACGCCATGGGGCCGATATTGCTGGTGTCCGAAAGCGGCGGGCCGACGTTCAGCTTCTTCGAAACGGCGATGAGCCGGTCCAGAAAATCGTCATAGATGCTTTTCTCGACAAAAAGGCGCGATCCGGCAACGCAGGACTGCCCGCCGGAGCCGAAAATCGCGGAAGAGACATCGGCGGCAGCCTTGTCGAGATCGGCATCGGCGAACACGATGGTCGGCGATTTGCCGCCAAGCTCGAGAATGGTCGGGATGAAGCGGCCCGCCACGGCGCTGGCGATGGCGCGCCCGGCATTGGTTCCCCCGGTGAAGGAGACCATGGCAAGGTCCGGATGGTTGATGATTGCCTCGCCGGTCGAGGAGTTGCCGGGAAGGACACTCAGCAACCCCTCTGGCAGGCCTGCATCCACAAAGGCGCGGGCCAGCTCGATCGAGACCAGCGTCGTCAGTTCCGACGGTTTTAAAATCACCGCATTACCGGCGGCGAGGGCCGGGGCGAGTTTCTGGGCCGCCATGGTCAGCGGCGAATTCCATGGGGTGATGGCAGCGACTACGCCGAGCGGCTCATAGGTGGTGACCGAAAGATAGGGGCCGCGCGGCGGTGGTGTCTCTCCCTCGACCGTCTCGCAGACCGAGGCGAAATAGCGGACGATCCCGGCGGCGGCGCTGACTTGGCCGAGCGATTCCTTCAGCGTCTTGCCATTTTCCGATGTCTGCAAATGGGCGAGCTCGTCTTTTCGTTCCAGCATCAGCTCGGCCGCCCGGAACAGTACCGACGCCCGCTCATGCGGGGGTCGGGCGAACCAGTCATTTTTCCGGAGAACAGCCTTTGCCTTCGCAAATGCGAGGTCGACCTGCTCGGCTGAGGCCATGCCCAGCTCGCTGATGAGGGAGCCATTCGCCGGATTCGTTATGCTGAGGTTACCTCCCAGTCCCTCAACGTCCGAGCCAGCGAGGATCATTGTTCTTCTTCTTATTGTCATGGCTCCCTCTCAGCGCTAGCAAGAAGGAGCTTATATCCGTTGCATTAATATGATAAATAATAATTATTAAGTTATTTATATCAAAATACTATAAATTAGCAGGGCAATATGGACAAGCATTTCAGAGCCTTTGTCGCGGTGGCGCGGCATCTGCATTTCACCAAGGCGGCGGAGGAAATTCACATCACGCAGCCGTCGCTCTCCCTGCTGATCCGGCAGCTTGAGGAGAAGCTGAAAGTAAAGCTGATCACCCGCAGCACCCGGCAGGTCGCGCTCACCGAGATGGGCAAGGCGTTCCTGCCGCTGGCCGAGAATGTGGTGCTGGATATGGACGCCGCAGTGCGCCATATGCGGGACCTGGCGGAGTTGGAGCAGGGGAAGGTGACGGTTGCGGCCTTTCCCTCCGTCGCGGCGAACCAGCTGCCGCCGATCCTGGTGGCCTTCCGGCGGCGCTATCCGAAGGTCCGGGTGCAGGTCGTCGACGGCATCTGGAACACGGTCGTGGAGAGTGTGCGCTCCGGCGAGGCCGATTTCGGCATCGGCTCGCGGCCGCCGGTGATGGGCAACCTCGCCTATCAGGAGATTTATAACGACGAGGTGATGCTGCTGGCCACGGAGGATCATCCGCTGGCGTCAGAGAAATCGCTGTCCTGGCACCAGATCATGGAGGAGGAAATCATTGTCCTGTCGCCGGCCACCGGCGTTCGCCAGAGCATCGATGCGGCGCTGGAGGGGACCGGCATCACGCTGAAGCCAATCCTGGAACCGGCGCTGGTCCAGACGGCGGCCTCGCTCGTCTCCGCGGGCGCCGGGCTCGGAGTTATTCTCTCCTCCTACCTCAGCGCGATCCAGATGGACGGCCTCGTCGCGATTCCCCTTGAAAAGCCGAATATCCTGCGCCCGGTCGGCATCATTACGCGTAAAGACTGGGTCATGTCGCCGGCGGCGAAAGTGATGCTAAAAATGGCGATCGACGGGCTGCATGAAAAGCCGGTCGCGGCGGCATGAAAAAAGCCTCCGGAATTGCTTCCGAAGGCTTTTGAATTGGCTCCCCGAACAGGACTCGAACCTGTGACAGGCTGATTAACAGTCAGCTGCTCTACCAACTGAGCTATCGGGGATCAGGGCCCGTACTATAGCGGGTTGGCGGCTTATAGCAATTGCGCCTTGGCCTGCCAAGCCTTGATTTCAGTTTTTGGCTAAAAAAACGCGCATCCGGGCGCAAAAGGCGCAGGGACCTATTCCCGGCCGTGGGCCGCGGCGATTTTCTTGTCCGTATTATACTGGCTGAGCGCATAGACCGCCCAGATCGCCGCCGGAATCCAGCCGATCAGCGTGATCTGCAGGATCAGGCAGAGAATGCCCTGAAACGGCTTGCCGATGGTGAAGAAGACGACGAACGGTAAAAGGATCGCTAAAATCAGGCGCATGGTGGCCACCCCTCTTATTAATGAACTGACGGCAGCTTACCCAACCTTGCGCGGCTTGGCAATCGGCGGAATGATGGAAGGGCGGGAGGGCCTTTATCTTGCCGCCGGGTTATTTGCCGGGCTTGGTGTCTTTCGGCTTGGCGGCGGAGGGGCGGGAGCGGTGCAGCGCCACCATCGCCCAAATCGCCGCAGGCAACCAACCCAGAACCGTCAACTGCAGGATCAGGCATATAATCCCCTCCATCGTGCGGCCCAGCATGAAAAACATGAGCCAGGGCAGCAAAATTCCAATTGCAATATACATTATTGTCTCCTCATTGCCGGACAGGACAGCGGCGCATTAACAGGACGCGCCGGAGACAGGACGCATCTTACGCCGTCATTGTGAGAATTTTAAGGGGGATATGCGGGAAAAACTGGAGGCCTGGACCGGAATCGAACCGGTGTAGACGGATTTGCAATCCGCTGCGTCACCACTCCGCCACCAGGCCCCTGATCACGTGGTGTGTTGCCAAAAGCCTAGGCGTTGTAAGTCTTTCATGCGGGAGTGTCAAGCGCAACCGTGGACCGCGCCGGACGGCGGCCCCGGCCGTCTCAGGCGGCTCCGTTTCCACTCGTCTGAAAATGCGTCATCGGGCCATAGAGGGACTGGATTTTCGCAAATTCCGCCGCATCGAAAAAGACGCAAGCCCCCTCGGTGAAACTTTTTGCAACTTCCAGCGTGAAGCGCGCCGCCGCCTCGACATCCATGAGATGGGTGGCGCCCGTCGCGCAGCCCGCGACCGCTACTTCCGTGGTGATGGCGACGCCGACAACCGGCGCCGCCGTCGCGGTACTGGGCTGCAGAATGCTGTTGAGATGATAGAGGCCGTTGCCATAGGGCGTGATGTCCTGCTGGGTGAGGGCGAAAACCTGCGGCAGCCGACCCGTCACCTGTGCCATCAGCTCGAGCAGGTCATCGCTGGTCTTTAGGATATAGCCTTCCTTCACCGTGGGGGAGAGGGCGAAACCCCGATGGTTGAGGATCTTGTTGCCCTTGGTCGTATCGACGGAGAGAATGGCGTCCATCTCCCCGGAGACTTCCCACTCATTCTTGAGCTCCATCGGGATGGGCGAATCCATGAAGGGCACCGGCTTGTGTGGCCGGGTCGGCGCATCGGGACAGATATGGGTGGTGAGAATGACATCGCCCGCCAGCCGGTCGCCCTGCGCCGACATCTTGGCGAGCTTCGCCGCCGCCGCCAGCACGGCCAATGCGCCGTCGCCATCGGAGACGAAGCCGATCCGCTCCGGCCGGGCACCGAGCCCGCCGAGACGGCCGATGATGCCGAGGGTCGGGGCCTCTCCGCCCATAGACTTTCCGCGAATGCCGGGGATAGTGATCCGGATGAAATCCGTCGCCCCCTTGTCGGAGATGGCGCGTTTGATCTCGCAGCCGACCTCCCCGATACTGCTGATATATTCCTGCACCCGCGCGCCGCTTGCCGTTGGCGAATCCAGAATTTCAAAGATATCGATGATTTGTTTCAGCATGGTCCGCCGCCGTCATGTTGTTATGTCCCAGCCTCAGGCTACCCTGCTTCAGGAAAAGAGGGCTATGAGGGCGACTACGTATGCCGCTACAGCACCAGCACCTGGCGGATCAGGCCGGACACGGTCGTCACGCCGAGCTTCTTCATCACCCGGCCGCGGTGGATTTCAACCGTGCGGTGGCTGATGTCGAGGACGCGGGCAATCTCCTTGTTGGAGAGCCCGGCGACGACATTCTCGGCGACCTCGATCTCCCGCCGGGTGAGCTGCGGGTAGGCCTGCGACATGCGCATGGCGATATCCTTCTTCTCATGCGGGCGGGTATCCGTCATGGAGTTGAGCTGCATCCGAAGGGAGCTTGCCAGAATGTTGCGCGCCGTGGCGACGGGCTTGCCGCTCTGGGCGCTGACCTTCTGGGCCATCTCGCCGGAATAGGCCATGCTGTACATGACGATGAAATCGCAGTTCCTGAGGTTGCGGGTGATGTCATCGATATTGCCGCTGGGGCCGGGCAGGGTATAGCTCACCGACTGGCGGATGGCCGAGCCATGGGTAAAGATATTCTCGGTTCCCTGCAGATCGACGGAATAGATGATGCCGACACGGCAGCCGACCATCGAGAGCGACTGCACCCAGGATTCGACGATTGTCTGGCCGTTGAGAAGCGGGGTTTTCGTCACAATCTCCTGCCGCAGGCCGGTGCTGACGATGACGATAAAATCGTAATTTTCCCGGTCCAGCCGTTCGCAAAGCGCGGCGATCCGCCTTTCCACGAAATCGGCGGAGACGATCTTGTAGTCGCCATTGGCAAAGCGGGTATGCAGGGTGATCTGGTTGGGGGACAGGGGCAGGCGGTCGAACTCCGCCGGATCGATCCCGTCGAGGGCGCCGAATTCCTCAATGAGGATCTCGGTATCGAGCTGGCGGACAAGCTGCGGTACGATATCGGGCCGGGGGGCCTGACCGATCGTCACGAAAGCTATTCTCGGCAGTCGCGCCATCTGTGCTCCTTCCCTGAAAATGACGTTATAATCGCACTTTTCCGCGAAATTCAAGGCATTGGAAGGGTGTAAGGGCTCTTACGTATTTCATGAAACCGTAACAAGGTTCAAACTTCCCAGACTGAATAAATCAGTTTTCAGAAATTTCGGGGGCAAGTCAATGAGCATGAAAAAGATCAACGGCAAGCGGCTGGCGCTGGTAACGATCGGACAGGCGCCGCGCGTGGATATCACCCCGGATATGATGCAGGGTCTGGATGCAGAATATGACATCACTGAGTTTGGCGCGCTGGACGGCCTGACGAAGGAAGAGGTGGCGAGGCTTGCCCCGAAGGGCGGGGAGGAATGCCTCGTGTCCCGCATGACCGACGGCAGCGAGGTTGTCTGTTCCGCCGCCGAAATCGAGAAACGGCTGGAGCATGTCTTTGATAAGATCGATCCGGAAAAATTCGATGCGATCCTGATGCTCTGTTCGGGCAAGCTTGAGGCGGCGGTGCACAGCTTGCCCGTCTTTTCGCCCTACGACAGCCTGAGCGCAGAAATTGACGAGCGCCGCGCCGCGAAGGACGTGGTTGGTGTCATCTCCCCCCATGCGGACCAGATCGGCAAGATGCAGGCGCATTTCACAGCGGAGGATGAGGCACGCTTCGCCTCGGCGTCGCCCTATGCCGTCGATGAGTTTGCCAAGGCGGGTGAGAAACTGAAAGAGACGGATGTCATCATCATGAACTGCATGGGTTTTGACAGCGCCATGGCGGCGAAGGTGGAGGCGGCGGCAAATGTACCGACCATGACCGTGCGCCAGCTGTTCATGAAGCATGTCGGTAAATCACTAATGCAAAAGGCTCCGGCATAAGGGGTCAGGTGGGAATAAAGCTGCAAAAAACCGCGGCGAGTGAGAATTCAACCTGGAGGACGAGAAGATGAAGAACCTAAGTAGACGTAGTTTTGGCAGGCTTGTGAAAGCCTGTGCCATTGCGGGGGTCGCGATGGCGGGTTTCGGGACGGTAGCGCAGGACGTTGCCGCGTTCGAGCGTGTCGATGGCGGCAAGATTTTGGTCATCGCCGGTCGGCAGTCCGTTGATACGCTGGATCCCAGCATAAAATACAATGCTTCTATCCGGACCCTGCAGCAGGCGCTCTATGACGCACTGGTGAAATATGAAGACAATCCGCCAACCGTCAAGCCATGGCTTGCGGAAAGCTGGGAATCCAGCGAGGACGGGAAGACCTGGACATTTCACCTCGTCAAGAACGCGAAATTCCACAGTGGTAATCCGGTGACTGCCGAGGCGGTCAAATATTCTTTCACCCGGTCATTGGAGATTAATAAGGGGCCGTCGTGGATGCTGTCTGATTTCCTGAAACCTGAAGGTATTGTTGTTGTTGACGATTACACGGTTCAGTTCAATCTTGACAAGCCCTATGCGGCCTTCCTGTCCTTTCTGCCATGGTGGTACATCATGGATCCGGCAGTTGTGGAGGCCAATGTCGAAGGCGATGATTATGGTCAGAAATGGTTGACCGAGAATGAGGCTGGCAGCGGCCCGTACAAACTGAAACGTTTCGATCAGGGCACGCTCTATGAAGTCGAGCGGGTCAAGGATTACTGGAAAGGCGACGGCGGTTCCAATATCGAAGGCATCGTCTACAAGCTGGTCCGTGAAACCTCCGCACAGCGGGCGGCGCTGATGAAGGGCGAGGCCGATATCGTTCTCGACCTGTCACCGGACGAGTTCGATCAGGTTGCCAAGGCCAAGGGGATAAAGACTTCCACCGAGCCGGCCCTGACTGCTTTCGGGCTCAAGTTCAACACCAAGGGCAAATACATGTCCGATAAGAACCTGCGCAAAGCCGTGGCATACGCCTTCGATTATGATGCGCTGATTGCCATCTTCAACGGCAAGGCGGTTCTGCAGACGAGCCCCTTCACCGATGATATCAAGGGCAAGATCGACGTGCCGGGCATTCCGCGCCATGATATGGAAAAGGCCAAGGAGTATCTTGCGAAATCCCAGTGGCCGGATGGCGGGATCGAGCTGGAATATGTCTATGTCCAGGGCCTCGAGATCGAACGTCTGATGGGTCTCGTCCTGATCGACAAGCTGAAAGACCTCAACATCACCGTGAAGATGGTGCCGCTGACCTTTCCGAACATAGTCGCCCGCGGATCGAAGCCGGAAACATCGGGAGATATGATGGCGATCTTCGCTACGCCTGTTTCGACCGATCCGGACGCGGTGGCCTATCAGTATCACCCGGAATCCTGGGGCAAGTATTATGGCACGCATTTCTATGAAAATCCGAAAGTGACGGAACTGATCGAGAAGGCGCGCTATACCACCGATTGGGAAGAACGGGCGCCGATGTATGCGGAAATCCAGAAACTGATCGTTGAGGATCAGCCGGAAATCTTCGGCATGATGCGCAAAAGGCTCATTGCCTACCGCGATTACGTGACGGGTTTCTCCTACACCCCGGTCCGTATGACATCGGAAATCGACTATTATGGCTTAGGCATCGGAAATTAACTCCCTTCCTGCCTGTCCTGTCGGGTCTATAATGATCCGGCAGGACCCTTTACATGCCTGAGGAAATGACATGCTTTATATGATCGGCAAGCGCAGTATTCTGATGCTCGGCATGCTTCTGGGGCTGCTGGTCATCACTTTCACGATTTCCCATGTGGCCCCGGGTGATCCCGCCAGTCTCGCGGCGGGTCCGAATGCGACCCAGGAGATGATCGATCAGATCCGCGAGGAATATGGTTTCGACAAGCCGCTGGTGCAGCAGTTCTTTATCTATGTGAGGGGTATCTTCGAGGGCAATCTCGGACGATCCGTCTATACGACCCGGCCCGTGGCGCAGGACCTTATGGTCTATTTCCCGGCAACACTGGAACTCGTGCTTTATTCGATCCTGTTCGCGATTGTTCTCGGCATTCCCATGGGCGTGATTTCCGCCGTCAAGCAGAACGGCTGGGTCGATAATATCGTCCGCATTATCTCCTCCTCCGGCGTCGGGCTGCCGATGTTCTGGCTCGGCCTGATGCTGCAACTCTATTTCGGCCTGCAGCTTGGCTGGTTTCCCTTAGGGGGCAGGCTCGACCTGATGACCGATCCGCCGACGACGATCACCGGCATGTATACCATCGATGCGTTGCTGACCTTGCGCTTCGGCGTCTTTGTCGAGGCGCTCCATTATATGGTGCTGCCCGCCGTGGCGCTCAGCTTTCCGGCGCTCGCCTCCATCGTCCGGGTCAACCGCGCGGAAATGATCGAGACGCTGAGCCTGGACTATGTCACCAACGCCCGCGCGCAAGGTATCTCCAAATTCCGCATGATCGCGATCTATGCGCTCAAAAACGCGATGCTGCCGACGCTGGCCATCATTGGCCTGCGCTTCGGCTGGATGCTGGGCGGGACGGTCCTGATCGAGAGTGTGTTCGACTGGCCCGGCGTCGGCCTTTATGCGCTGCAGGCGATTACCGCCTCCGATTTTGAGCCGGTGATGGCCGTGACCCTGATCCTCGGCGCCTGGTTCATGCTGACTAATTTTCTCATCGACATCATTTACGGCATACTCGACCCCCGGGTCCGAGCGAGAGCCTGAGGGAGAGGGTAATGACGGATATAATTGACACGACCGCCGAACCGACCTTCCGCGAAAGGCATGCCAGCACCATCCGCACCTGGCGGCTCTACGCCCGGACTTTCCGCAACAACGGCGCGGCGATGCTCGGGCTGATCATCATTGCCGGATTCATGTTCCTGGTGATCTTCGGCCCCTCCATCGTGCCTTATCCGGAGGATGCCCTTGGCGCGACGCATATCGAGAAGAAACTGCAACCACCCAGCGCGGAGCACTGGTTCGGCACCGACGAGGTCGGCAATGATGTCTTCACCCGCGTCGTGATCGGCGCCCGTGTCTCGCTGCAGATCGGCCTGATCATTACCGGTATTTCCATGCTGATCGGGGTGCCGCTCGGGATTATCGCGGGCTATGTCGGCGGCTGGGTCGAAGAGACGATTATGCGCGTAACCGATGTCTTCCTGTCCATCCCCGGCCTCATCCTCGCCATTGCGATTGTCGGGGTGCTGGGGCCGGGGATCGGGAATGCCATGCTTGCCATCTCTCTGGTCTGGTGGCCGGGCTATGTCCGGCTGGTGCAGGCGAAAACCCTGTCCCTCAAAAGCGCGATCTATGTGGACGCCGCCCGCTCCATGGGGGCAAGCAAGATGCGGATTGTCTTCGTGCATATCCTGCCCAACTGCCTGTCGCCGATCATCGTCAAGGTCAGCATGGACATGGGCATGGCGATCCTCTACGCGGCCAGCCTCGGCTTCCTCGGCCTTGGGGCGCAGCCGCCGTTCCCCGAATGGGGCGCGATGATCAGCGTCGGGCGGAACTATCTGCCGGACTGGTGGTGGTATTCCTTCTTCCCGGGCCTTGCCATCTTCCTGACCGTGCTCGGCTTCAACCTGCTGGGCGACGGCCTGCGCGACATTCTTGATCCGAAGGGGAGGGAATAATGACGGAAGCTCCGGTTCTTGAAATTCGCGATTATCGTTTGAATTTCAATACCTTCGACGGTGTTTATCATGCACTGGACGGCGTCAATCTCGCGGTCGGCAAGGGCCAGTCCCTCGGTATCGTCGGGGAGACGGGCTGCGGCAAGTCGGTGACCGTGCGCAATGTGCTCGGTCTGCTGCCAAGCCCGCCCGCCGAAGTGATCTCCGGCGAGATTCTCTATAACGGCAAGGACATGCTGAAGGTCACGCCGGAAGAGATGCAGAAAATCCGCGGGATCGAGATTGCCATGATCTTTCAGGACCCGATGACCTATCTCAACCCGGTGTTCACCATCGGCACGCAGATGATCGACGTGATCCTGACCCATCAGAAGGCGCTCGACAAGCATGCCCGTAAGAACAGGAAAGAGGCGAAGGCGCATGCGATCGAGATGCTGCGCAAGGTGCATCTGCCGAATCCGGAGAGCCAGATCGACCGTTATCCGCATGAGCTCTCGGGCGGGATGCGCCAGCGGGTGCTGATCGCCATGGCGCTCTCGGGCTCGCCGAAACTGCTGATCGCCGATGAGCCGACGACGGCCCTCGATGTAACGATCCAGGCGCAGATCCTCGACCTCATCGCCGAGCTGGTAGAGGATATGGGCCTCTCCGTCGTCATCATCACCCATGATCTCGGCGTGGTCGCGAAAATCTGCGATAATGTCGCCGTCATGTATGCGGGGCAGGTGGTGGAGTATGGCACGATCGAGGAAGTGTTCGGCCGGCCCAAACATCCCTATACGGAAGGGCTTTTGAAATCCATTCCGCACCCCGGCAAACCGCCGGAGGAACTCTATGGCATTCCGGGCTTCCTGCCGAATTTGCTGACGCCGCCGGCGGGCTGCCGCTTTCAGGCGCGCTGCCCGAAGGCGATGGATATTTGCGGCACACCACCTAAGAACCGGAATAATGCGGTTCATGACCGGACCGTGCTCTGCCACCTCTATGAGGAAGGATTTGCGGATGCTTGAAACCCATGATCTGACCGTCGGTTTTCCCGTCCGCGCTGATGGCAAAAAAGCGATCCTGACGGCGGTCAACAAGGTCAATTTGCGCATCGAGAAGGGCGACGCGCTCGGGCTGGTGGGCGAATCCGGTTCCGGCAAGTCAACGGTGGGGCGGACGATCCTGCATCTGAACCGGGCGACCGGCGGCAGTGTCACTCTCGACGGGCAGGACATCACCCGCCTGAATGCGGCGGATGAGAAGGTGCTTCGGCGCCGGGCGCAGATGGTGTTTCAGGACCCGCATTCGGCGCTCAACCCGCGCATGACGATCATGCGCTCGGTCGCCGAACCGCTGATCCTGCATACCAAGCTCCGCGGCGCCGAGCTGCGCGAGAAGGTCGGATCCCTGCTTGAGATTGTCGGACTGCAAAAACAGTTCCTCTACCGCTATCCGCATGAGCTTTCCGGCGGGCAGAAGCAGCGCGTCTGCATCGCCCGGGCCATTGCGCTCAATCCGGAGCTTCTGGTGCTGGACGAGCCGACCTCGGCGCTTGATGTGTCGGTTCAGGCGCAGATCCTCGAATTCCTGAAATCGATCCAGAAGGAACTCGACCTTACCTATCTCTTCATCTCCCATAACCTTGCGGTCATCCGTTATGTCTGCAACCGGGTGGCGGTGATGTATCTCGGCCAGATCGTCGAGCAGGGGGAGACGGAGGAAGTGTTCAGCAACCCCAAGCATCCCTATACCAAGGCGCTTTTGGAGGCGGTGCCGCTGCCTGAACCCGGCCAGCCCCGGCGCGGCAAGCCGATTGTCGGCGATATTCCGAGCCCGCTCAACCTGCCCAAGGGATGTTTCTTCAATACGCGCTGTGAAAAGGCGATTGCCGGGGTCTGCGATCAGAAACCGGTGCCCAACTTCACAACGGAGGATGGACGGCGCGTGCGCTGCGTGCTGTATGATCCGGAGGTGCAGCCGCAGGCAGCAGCTGCGGCGGCCGCCCTCTAGAGCCGCGCGTTGGAGATATTGCGGACGATCAGCCGCATCAGCTCTCCGCCTGTGGAAACACCCATTTTCGCCAGCATCCGGGCGCGGTGAATTTCCACCGTGCGCGGGCTGATGCCGAGTTCTGCCGCGATTTCCTTGTTGGCGAGGCCCTTGATCAGGAGATCGAATACCTGATCCTCCCGCTTCGTCAGCTTCTCAAGACGCAGGCTGAGGGCGCTTCCCTCCAGCAGTTCCGCGCCGGTCGTACTCTTGCGGCTTTGCTTGAGAATTTTTGCGAGATTGCCGGAGATGATCCGTCGCATCTGCACCACGGGCCGGCCGGATTCCGCCATGATCAGCCCCCGCATGCGCGCATCATAGCCGACGGAATTGAGAACGATGATATCGCAATCGGAAAGTTTCCGGGCCGCGTCGATAAGGGCGTTGTCGCTGAAGGCCGGGCCATAGACGGACTTGATCCGGTTGGCGCCGAATTCCTTGCCGGGTGCCAGCTGGCCTTTCAAGGGGCGGATCTGCCCGACCTTCTGACCGGCAATCAGGATCGATTCCATGAACTTGTCGAGCACGTTCTGCGCATGGACGACATAGGGATTGGTGGTGCCGAGATCGAAAACGCCGGTAGAGGCGATGACGGTCAGGTCATTGATGCTCTTGCCGCGCCCCTCGCACAGCTCCAGCACCCTGTGGCGTAGCCAGCTCTCCGAGATGGCGACAATGGTTCCGTCGCTCAGGCTGGTTGCGATGCCGGTTTCGTCGGGCCGGGGTTCCAGCTCCATGATCTCGGCGAAGGCCATACCATCGAGCGCGCCGAATTCCGTCACCTCCACCGGCTCCGGCAGATCGGCGATAATTTCTTCAATCATTTCCTGGCGCGGCGACTGGCCGGCCGTGATGAAGGTGATGCGTTGCAAGCTGCTGTCCCTGTCCTTGTCGCGCATTGTCTTTCACTACTATATCGCGCCGCGCGTTCTACGCCAGTGTAAAGAAAAACTGAAATCTGCCTTTAGGTACCTCTACGTATTTTTGAAAGCCGCCCCTTGCGGTAGATTTCAGTCATCAAATCGAAAAGAAATGGCGAGAGAAAAATGGCTGAACAGTTAGGGGTCGCGCTGACCGCGCAAAGCGAGGAACGCCCGCTCGGACCCGGAGAGCGTTACATCACGGCGGAGGAGGTCGAGGCGCTCGCGCTCGGGGCCTGGATATTGGGAACAGGCGGCGGCGGGTCACCCTATCTCAACCTCCTGAATGTGCGGGAGCTGTACAGGAAAGGTCACAAGGTTGTCCTGAAAGATCCCATGAGTCTGCCCGATGATGCGCTGGTTGCCGTTCTCTCCACACAGGGCGCGCCGATTGTTGGCATGGAACGGCTCGCCGATCCGGAGAATTCCCTTAAACCCCTGCGTATTCTGGAGGATTATCTCGGGCGCAAGTTCGATGCGGTGATGCCGGTGGAAATCGGCGGTGGCAACGGCATGCTCCCCCTCGCGGTTGCGGCCATTTCCGGCCTGCCGACCATCGATGCGGACAGCATGGGCCGCGCCTATCCGGAGGCGCAGATGACCAGCTTCTCCGCCGCCGGGCTGCAATGCTATCCGCTCGCCATGGCGGATATCCGCAGTAATGAAATCCTGATCAAGACCGCCGACAGCTGGAAATGGATGGAGCGGATCAGCCGGAAAATCTGCACCGAGATGGGCTCCACCGCCTCGACCTGCAAGGCGCCCCGCTCTGGCGAGGAGGTGAAGAAATACGGCGTGCTGCACACGACGACAAAGGCGATCAGCCTGGGCCGCGCCGTGTTCGAGGCACGCAAGAACCACACCGATCCGTTGGCGGCGATTGTCGAGAATTGCGACGGGATCAAGCTGTTCAAGGGCAAGATCACCGATATCGAGCGGCGGACGACGGAGGGCTTCTTGCGCGGCCGCGCCGAGTTGGAAGGCATGGATGAGGATCAGGGCAGACAGTTCACTCTCGATTTCCAGAATGAATATTCCGTGGGCTCCGAGGGCGGGAAACCCGTTGTGATGACGCCGGACCTGATCTGCGTGGTCGACAGCATCAATGGTGACGGCATTGCGACAGAGACCATTCGTTATGGACAGCGGGTGACGGTTCTGGCTTTGCCGGCGCCGGATATCTTCCTGAGCCCACGCGGGCTGGAGCTTGTGGGACCGCGTGCTTTCGGGTTTGATTTCGACTATAAATCAGTATTTTAAGGGACTATTCTCATGCAACGCATTGGCATAGATGTTGGCGGAACCAATACGGACGCGGTTCTCGTCGATCAGGATAAGGTGGTTGGTGCGGTCAAGACCCCGACCACCCGGGACGTCACCGGCGGGGTGCGCAAGGCGCTTGAAGACCTTATTGCCCTGGTCGGGCCGGAAGCGAAGAACGCGAGCTCCGTCACCGTCGGCACCACGCATTTCCTGAATGCAGTGGTCGAGCGGCGGCGGCTGAACAAGGTTGCGGCGGTGCGGCTGTGCCTGCCGGCGTCGGCCAGCCTGCCGCCCTTCGTTGACTGGCCCGCCGATGTAGCGGCGATTGCCAATGGCGGCCATTATCTGGTGCGCGGCGGCCATGAATATGACGGGCGGGAGATTGTCCCGCTTGATGAAGAGGAACTTCACCGAGTGGGGCGCGAAATCCGCTCCGCGGGGATCACTTCCGTCGGGATCAGCGCCGTTTTCTCGCCGCTCAATGCGGAATTCGAGGAACGCGCAAAAGAGATTATTGAGGCCGAATGTCCCGGCATTCGCATCACCTGTTCGCACAGCCTTGGCCGTCTTGGCCTGCTGGAACGGGAGAATGCGACCTTGCTGAATGCGGCGCTGCTCGACCTCGCGGAGGAGGCGACAACCGCCTTTCAGGATGCACTTAAACAGCTCGGCATCACCGCACCGCTCTATATCGCGCTCAATGACGGGACGGTGACCAATGCGGAGATGACGCGGAAATTCCCGGTCTACTGCTTTGCCTCCGGCGCCACCAACAGCATGCGCGGCGCGGCTTTCCTCTCGAAGATCGAGAATGCCATCGTCTGCGATGTCGGCGGCACGACGACGGATATCGGATCGCTGGTGAATGGATTTCCGCGGGAGGCCAACAGCACGGTCACCGTCGGCGGGGTGCGGACATTGTTCCGCATGCCGGATCTCATTTCCATCGGGATCGGCGGCGGCACGCGGGTGCATGACGATCCGCTGGATGTCGGCCCGGACAGCGTCGGCTTCCGCCTGACGGAAGAAGCGCGGGTCTTCGGCGGGGAGCAGCTGACCCTGACCGATGTCGCGGTCTCGAAAGGGCTGATGGAGGCGGGGGAGGCAAGTAAAATTGCCGATCTCGCGCCGGGCTATGTCGATGACATTCTCGCCATCGTGCATGACCGCATTGCCAGCAATGTGGACCGCATCAAGACCGAGGCAACGGAAGTCCCGCTGATTGCCGTCGGCGGCGGGGCGCCGCTGATCCCGACCGAAATTCCCGGTATCTCGCGGGTTCATCATGTCGAGAATTACGCTGTCGCCAATGCGGTCGGCGCGGCCATTGCCCAGATCAGCGGGGAGGCGGACCAGGTATTCCAGGGCCTTTCCCGTGATGAGGCGCTGGCCGAGGCCCTCAAGATCGCCGAGGAGAAGGCGGTCAGTTCCGGCGCGGCGGCAGATTCGCTCAAAACTATCGAGATGGAGGATCTGCCCATCGCCTATATTCCCGGCCATGCAATCCGGGCACGGGTGCGTGTGATCGGCGATATTGCGGCGCTTTCGGACTAGGCTTTGAAAAAATTCTTCTAATCAAAGTGTGAATTGGGTACCATTACCCGCTAAGGTCGGGGCGCAAGCCCCGATCTCATTTCAGCTTTGATAGGCGCGGCAGGGCGCCTGATACAGGGGAATATCAGGGTACGGTGCCACAGTTTCTTCTCAGACCTCTGTCTTCCGTCGTTCTTGTGTTCCTGCTGCTGTTTATTCATCAGGCAAAGGCGCAGGTTACGCCGGATGAAATCCTGTTCGGGCAGACCGCCGCCTTTGAAGGGCCTTCCGCTCAACTCGGGGAGGAAATGCGCAACGGCGTTCTCGCCGCCTTCGAGGAGGTCAACCGCAACGGCGGTGTGGCAGGGCGCAAGCTCCGGCTGATCTCCTATGACGACGGGTACCAGCCAGCGAAAGCCATCGCCAATGTCAATCGCCTGATCGGTCACGATAAGGTCTTCGCACTGGTCGGCTGTGTCGGTACGCCCACCAGCAAGGCCATCGCCCCGATAGCAGCGGCGGAAGAGGTTCCACTCATTGGCCCGTTTACGGGCGCCGGTTTCCTGCGTGAAGCCTCTGCCAAAAATATCGTCAATATCCGCGCGTCCTACGCCGAGGAGACGGAAGCCTGGGTCGAGCATCTGACAAAAGACCTCGGGATCACGCGGATTGCCGCCTTCTATCAGGATGACAGCTTTGGCCGCGCCGGGCTCGACGGGGTAAAGGCCGCCCTTGAGAAACGGGGGCTGAAGCTTGCCGGGGAGGGGCGCTATATGCGCAATACGACGGCGGTCAAGCGCGCCCTGCTGGCGATCCGGAGCCATAACCCCGAGGCGGTCGCCATGATCGGCGCCTACAAGGCGAGCGCCGCCTTTATCAAGCTCGCGCGGCAGCTCGGCCTCGACGTGATCTTCATGAACATTTCCTTCGTCGGCTCGAAGGCGCTCTCGGCGGAGCTGGAGGGGGACGGGCGGCGCGTCTATGTCACGCAGGTGGTGCCCTTTCCGGACGATACGGATATCCCGCTGGTGCAGAGCTATCAGAAGGCCCTGACGGCCTTCAACCCGGCGCTGGAAACAGGCTTTGTCTCGCTGGAGGGGTATCTCGCCGGGCGGTTTGTTGCGGCGGTGCTCGAAGAACTGGGGCCGGACGTCACGCGGGAGGCGTTTCTGGAAAAGGTGGAGACGACGCGGAGGTTCGACATCGACGGGCTGGAGCTGTTGTTCGGGCCGGGGGACAATCAGGGACTCAACCGTGTCTTCCTGACCGAATTGAAGGGGGATGGCTCGTTCCGGGCCATTGATCGGCTGCCAAAATGACAGATCATCCACCCGCAGAATACGCAACGACCGAAAAGGCCACGGGGCCATCTCTCGGGATCAATGGCAAGCTGATCCTGTCGCTCAGCTTTCTGGCAGGAATGAGTGTCGTCGCCGGGATCATTGCCTGGTATTCCTTCGATCATGTCTCCAAATCGACGGAGGTGATCGCGCATCAAAGCCTCCCCGAGATCGAGACGGCCATGCAGCTCGCGCAGAAAAGTGCTGAAATCTCGTCCTCGGCGCCGGATCTGATGGCGAACCTCACGCTTGAGGATCACAAGAAATCGGTGTCGGATCTGAACCGCCGGGCGTTCGAGCTGTCGGCGCTGACGGAGAGGTCCCGCGATATTTATGGAGATACGGAGAGTGTCTCGACCTTGCGCGAGATCGAGCGGCAACTGGTCGAGAGCCTCGATGTACTCAAATCCGCTGTCGAGACAAAACTGGCGAAGCGGGAGGCGCGCAATGCCGCGACCGATCAGCTCAGCCGGCTGCATGAGGCGTTTCTCCTGAAAACGGAGCCGATGATCGACGATGCGGTGTTCGATTTTGTCATGCAGGGGGAATGGCTCTCCGCCAAGAGCAATGTGTATATCTCCGACCTCGTGGAAAACTCGACGCAAAAAGTCAGCGAGTTTCTGCAATTCGGCGATCGCATCGATGATCTGGAAGGGGTCCTGTCGGAGGTGATACTGGCCTCCGATCTTGAGAGCTTCGGTCCGCTTCAGACCCGCTATAACGATCTCGAGGCGGAGATCGAGGAGAATGTCGCGACCTGGGCGGCGCAGGCGGGGGAACCGGCCTTTGTCGAGCTTGCGCAGAATATCATCGATTTCGGGCGCGGCCTCGACAACGTCTTCATCCTGAAAGAGCAGGAACTCTGGCAGACGCCGGAGGGGCAGAACACAACCCTCTCGCCGCGGCTGGTGCAGAAGGGAAATCTCCTGCGGCTTGCCCATGAGAGTTTTCATACGGTCTATTCCAAGGCCGTCGTCGATGTGGTCAAAAACCTTGAGATCAGCTTCCAGAGGGAGGCCCGGCAATCGGGCACGGAACTAGGCAAGCTCATCCTCGACGGGGCGAACAACCTGCATGTCCTCCTCTCGTTACGCGCCGAGGGCAATCTGGTGGCGAGCATTCTGGGGGAGATGTCGAATGTGCCGAATGTCGCCAGCATAGAACCCTTTGCCGATCGGTTCGAGGCATCGGAAGCGCGGATACGCGACATGCTGGCCGAACTGACCACGGATGATATGCAGAATGTCACTTTGAGCCTGCTCGCCCTTGGGTCGGGGGACAACAACCTGTTCGATATCCACCGGGCGGAACTTGAGAGTAGCGGCCGCGCCGCGGCGGCTCTGATGGAGAGCCGTGAACTTTCCGCCAGCCTGCAGACGGAAGTCGCCAAGCTGGTTGCGGCCGCGCGGGAACGGGGCGGCCTTGCCGAAAGCAATTCGGAGCGGGTGATCGAGCTGGGCAAATATCTGCTGGCGCTGGTTGCCATTGCAAGTCTGGCGACGGCGCTGCTGGTCATGTTCCTCTATATCCGCCCGCGCATCATCCGTCCGCTTGAAAATATCACCGAGGCCATGACCCGGCTGGCGGCGGGGGATACGGGCGTGAAAATCCCCTGGCGGGAGCGCAATGACGAAGTTGGCGACATGGCCAATGCGCTGGCGGTGTTCCGCGATACCGCCATTGAAATCCAGGAATCCAACCACCGCGAGATCGAGGAGGGACGCCGCCGCCTGATCAACGCGATCGAAAATATCTCCGAGGGTTTCTCCCTCTATGATTCCAACGACAGGCTGGTGGTCTGCAACAGCGTTTATCGCGACCTGTTCTTTCCGAAAAAGATTATCGAGACGGAAATCGGAAAGAGCTTTGAGGAGATCATGCGCCGCGCCGCGATGCAGGGCCTGATCCAGGATGCCTGGGAGCGCGAGGAAGACTGGCTGCGCGAACGGCTACAGAATCACCGCAAGCGGCTTAGCACCGAAATGCAGCGACGCGCCGATGACCGCTGGATCCTGATCAACGAGCGCAAGACGGAGGACAGCAGCACCGTCGCCGTCTATTCTGATATTACCCAGATTAAGCAGCAGGAGCAGGCGATCTCGGAACAGTCGCGGGCATTAGAAAGGCTCTCCAACCAACTCGCGAAATATCTCTCGCCGCAGGTTTACGCCTCCATTTTCGAGGGGCGCAACAGGGGCGACATCACCAGCCGCCGCAAGAAGCTGACCGTCTTCTTTTCCGATATCGTCGGCTTCACGGAGATCACCGAGCGGATGGAGGCGGAGGACCTGACCCGTATCCTCAACCAGTATCTGACCGAAATGTCGGAGATTGCGCTGAAATACGGCGCGACCATCGACAAGTTCGTCGGCGATTCCATTGTCATCTTTTTCGGCGATCCGGAAAGCAGGGGCGTCAAGCAGGACGCCATCGCCTGCGTACGCATGGCGCTCGCCATGAAGAAGCGGCTCGCGGAACTCAATGACATCTGGTTCGACATCGGGCTGGAACGGCCCCTGCAATGCCGCATGGGCATCAATACCGGCTATTGCACCGTCGGCAATTTCGGCAGCAGCGAGCGCATGGACTATACGGCCATCGGCAATGGGGTCAATCTCGCCTCGCGACTGGAATCGACGGCAAATACCGGCGAAATCCAGATTTCCCATGAGACCTATGTCAATGTGAAGGACGTGATCCTGTGCGGCAAGCGCGAGGAAATCACGGTCAAGGGATTCCGCTTTCCGGTGCATACTTATGCCGCGCTTCAGGAGCTCGATCACGCGCCGGAGGTGCTGGACGTCATTCAGGAAGAAAACGAGAATCTCAAGCTTGATATCAACCTCAAAGACATGTCCCCGGCGGACCGGCGCAAAACCGAGGCCCTGCTGCAGAAAGTCCTCTCGCGGATTTCGACCGATGCGCAGAGCGCGTCTGACGATCCGGATGAGAAAGACGGTTAGAGACTCATTTTTCGCAGAAGTTCGGGGGTTGCGTAAAATTTTACTGTTGCGCTGCAACACAAATCCTCTACTGTAGTAAGATGCAAAAAACACAAAATGTTTTTGATGAAATGAACGGGGAGGCAGGCGACGTCCGCTATCCCTACCAGGAATACCAGAAGTGGTTGGAGACAGAAGATCCGGCCAGACTGCATCGCAAATCCGCCGCTTCCGAAGCCTTCTTCCGCCGTACCGGCATCACCTTCAACGTCTATGGACGCGAAGAGGCGGCAGAGCGACTCATCCCTTTCGATATCGTGCCCCGGGTTATTTCCGGCCGGGAATGGGCGCGGCTTGAACGCGGGATCGAACAGCGGGTGCGGGCGATCAATGCCTTCCTTCATGATATCTACCACCGGCAGGAAATTTTGCGCGCCGGGCGTATTCCACGCGAACTGATTGCCAATAACGAGGCGTTCCTGCCGCAGATGATCGGGGTTTCTCCGCCGGGTGGGGTCTATACCCATATTGTCGGCACCGACCTTGTGCGGACGGGTGAGGATGAGTTTTACGTCCTTGAGGATAACGCGCGCACGCCGTCGGGCGTTTCCTACATGCTGGAAAACCGCGAGACCATGCTGCATATGTTCCCCGAACTGTTTACGCAGGTGAGGGTGCGGTCCGTGAGCGACTATCCCAAGACTCTTCGCCGCTCGCTTGGCGATTGCGCGCCGCCGGCCTGCGAGGGCAAACCGGTCGTCGCTGTTCTGACCCCGGGCATCCATAATTCCGCCTATTTCGAGCATTCGTTCCTTGCCGACCAGATGGGCGCGGAACTGGTGGAGGGGCATGACCTGCGCGTAGTTGACGGACGCATCGCCATGCGGACAACGCGCGGTTATGATCCGATCGATGTCCTCTACCGCCGGGTCGATGATGATTTTCTCGATCCGCTGACTTTCAATCCGCAATCGCAGCTCGGCGTTGCCGGGATCATGGATGTCTACCGCGCGGGCGGCATCACCATCGCCAACGCCCCCGGCACGGGCATCGCCGATGACAAGGCAATCTATTCCTACATCCCCGACATTGTCGAATTCTACACCGGCGAGAAGGCGATGCTGAAAAACGTGCCGACATGGCGCTGCGCCGAACCGGACGCGCTCGCCTATGTGCTCGACAACCTCGAAGAGCTGGTGGTGAAAGAAGTACATGGCTCCGGCGGCTACGGCATGCTGGTCGGTCCGGCCGCCAGCAAGCGGGAAATCTCCAAATTCCGCACGAAGCTGAAGGCCAAGCCCGGCAACTACATTGCGCAGCCGACGCTCGCGCTGTCGACCTGTCCGATCCTGACGAAGAAGGGTCTGGCGCCCCGCCATGTGGATTTGCGCCCCTTCGTGCTGGTCTCGCCGCGGCGGATCGATATTACGCCGGGCGGCCTGACGCGGGTGGCATTGAAAGCCGGGTCGCTTGTTGTCAATTCGAGCCAAGGGGGCGGCACCAAGGACACCTGGGTATTGGAGGAATAGCGGCATGTTGGGAAAAACCGCCGGCGGCCTTTTCTGGATGTTCCGCTTCCTTGAACGCAGCGAGAATACGGCGCGGCTACTCGATGCCGGGTTCCGCATCGCGCTCACCCGTTCGACTGCGGCCGAGAATGAATGGGCCTCTGTGGTGGCGACTGCGGGATCGACCCAGGCTTACACGGAAAAATATGATCAGTATGTCGCCCGCCATGTCATCGACTTCCTGCTCCGCGATAAAACCAATCCGTCGAGTGTCTGGTCGGTGATCGATGCCGCCCGCAACAATGCCCGGATGGTGCGCACGGCCCTGACCCGCGAAGTGTGGGAGGCGACGAACGAATGCTGGATCACCATGAAGGACCTCTTGTCTTCGCCCGTATCGGAGCGGGACCTGCCGGAAGTTCTGGGAACGATTCGCCAGCAGAGTGCGCTGGTGCGCGGGGCGCTGCATGGAACGATGCTGCGGAATGATATTTTTGACTTTGCGCGTCTCGGCACCTTTCTGGAACGGGCGGATAACACGGCGCGAATCCTTGACGTGAAATATTATGTGCTGCTGCCGTCGGCCTCTTTCGTCGGCTCCTCGCTCGATAATGTGCAGTGGGAGTCGATCCTGCGATCGGTCTCGGCGCAACGGGCTTTCCGCTGGCTCAATCCCGGGGAAATCAACCCGATGAGCATCGCCGAGTTCATCATTCTCGACCGGCGCCTGCCGCGATCTCTGGTCTTTTGCTATTCGAAAATAGTTGATAATCTCGGCTATCTGGAGGATGATTACGGTCTCCGGCTCGATTGCCACGAAATGGCGGTCCCCATCTTGAAAAGACTGAAGGAAAGCTCGATCAATTCCATCTTCGATGAAGGATTGCACGAATTTCTCTCCGCCTTCATCCGGGACAATATGGCACTCGGACAACAGGTTGAACAGGACTATCGATTTATCGGATGACCTTATGCTTCTGAAAATCTCGCATTTGACGAAATATCGTTTTGACCAGCCAGTGCATTATGCGCTGCAGCAGCTTCGTCTTATGCCCAGAAGCGGTGTGGGACAGAACGTAAATCGCTGGGATGTCACGGTGGACGGCGGCGTGAAGGAACTGGAATTTGACGATCAGTTCAATAATCATGCGATGCTTGTCAATATCGATCCGGGCCAGACAGAAATCTCCATCACATGTGAGGGGGAAGTCGAGACGACGGATCTGCATGGCATTATCGGCCAGAATTATGGCTTCGCGCCGCTCTGGTTCTTCCTGCGCTCAACGCCGTTGACCCAAGCGGGCAGCGGGGTGCAGAAGCTGATCAAGCAGATTGGCCGGGACAGCTATGATACGGAAGTGACAATGATGCATGCGCTGTCCCGCCTGATCGGGGAAATCGTTCCTTATCAGACGGGAGAAACCCATTCGGAAACGACAGCGGAAGAGGCTCTCGCCGCGCACAACGGTGTCTGTCAGGACCATGCACATATTTTTATTTCAACGGTGCGTGAAATGGGCTTTCCGGCCCGCTATGTGAGCGGATATCTGATGATGAATGACCGGATCGATCAGGAGGCAACCCACGCCTGGGCCGAAGCCTATATTCCAGACATCGGCTGGGTCGGCTTTGATGTGTCCAACGGCATTTCCCCGGATGATCGCTACATCCGCGTGGCGACGGGCCTTGATTACAAGGACGCTGCCCCTATTTCGGGGCTGAGCATCGGCAATGGAACAGGATCGATGGGTGAATCCATGGATGTCTCGATACAGGTTCAACAACAGTAGCTTTATTTACGGTCAAGGACGGAAAAGTAAACGAACATGACATATTGTGTCGGCTTGAGGCTCAACAGGGGCCTCGTTTTTATGTCGGACACGCGCACAAACGCCGGCGTCGACAATATCTCCGTTTTCAAGAAAATGCATAGCTGGATCATTCCCGGGGAGCGGGTCATCACCATGATGACGGCGGGCAACCTGGCGACGACGCAGGCCATTATCAGCACCCTTGATGAACGTTCCAAGGCACCGGAAGACCGCAAGCCTTCGATCCTGGAGGCGCCGTCGATGTTCCAGGTGGCCCGGCTTGTCGGGGCAACGGTGCGCGAGGAAATCCACGCCAACAGCTTTGAAGGACAGGAGGCGGACTCTTCCTTTAACGCAACTTTGATTATTGGCGGCCAGATCAAGGGCAGCCCGCCGCGGCTTTTCCTGATTTATCCGGAAGGGAACTTCATTGAAGCTTCATCCGAGACGCCCTTCTTCCAGATCGGCGAGACGAAATACGGCCGTCCGATCCTGGTGCGGGCCTATGATCCGGATATGAGCTTTGAAGATGCGATCAAGCTGATGATGGTGTCTTTTGATTCGACCATAAAGGCCAATCTCTCGGTCGGCCTGCCGCTTGACCTGCAGGTCTATGAGAATGACAGCTTCCAGATCACGCGGGAACAGCAGATTGCCGCGGAGGATCCCTATTTCAACCAGATTTCGACCGGATGGGGAGAGGCGCTGAAAGAAGCGTTCCGCTCGCTTCCCGATTTCAAGTTCTAGGGCCGTGCGGTTGTCATATACCGGCGGATTTCCGTTACCTTATGACTTGCGTATCGGGGCGCTTTTTCAGTATAACCACGGTAGTTTTATTCAGGGGTGATCGGGACGACCATGATTTCAGAAAAATTCGCCGAGGCGCGCCACCATATGGTGCTCAGTCAGTTGCGGCCGAACCGGGTAACGGATGGCCGCGTGGCGGAGGCCATGGATACGGTGCCGCGGGAGGAGTTCGTACCGAAGGAACTCAAGGGCGTTGCCTATCTCGATGAGGATCTGGAGGTGGCGCCGGGCCGTTTCGTGGTTGAGCCGCGGGTCTTCGGCCGCTTGCTGCAGGAGGCGAATATCGGCCCGAAAGATGTTATTCTGGATATCGGTTGCGGCACGGGATATTCCTCTGCGGTTCTCGGCTTTCTCGGTCAGGCGGTCGTCGCGATCGAGAGCGATCCGGAACTTGTGGCTCGTGCGACTGATATTCTGGTGCGGCTGGAATGCGACAATGTCGCCGTTGTCGAAGGTGCGCTGGCGGCGGGGAACCCCAAGCAGGGGCCTTATAATGTCATTCATATCAACGGGTCGATTTCATCGGCGCCGCAAAGCCTGCTCGATCAGCTGGCGGAAGGCGGGCGCCTGATCTGCGTGCTTGGGGACAATCCGGGTGTCGCGACAGTATACCGCCGGTTGGGAGACCGGTTTTTCCCGCATGCGGCCTTCGATGCGTCGGTGCCGCCCTTGCCCGATATGCAGGATGAGGCCCGGTTCGAGTTCTGAGAGTCTGTGCGGGGTGTTACAATTTTGCCATGTTTTTCTTTATTATAGGAAGGGCATGGCATGAAATACGCGGAGTTCCGGGGCCGGAGAGAGATCAGACGATTTATTTAAAATTGTTGATCGAAACCGGTATCGAGACTAAATTTGACTATGGTTAATTTCTGGACGGCCTGAATTTTAGGTTCGAGAGGCGAGTTTAATGAAAAAAGTAGCTTTGACGGTTGCATCTGTAATCGCCCTTACGATGCCGATGTCATGGGCGAATGCCGAGACGTTGCAGGATGCACTGGCGTCGACATATCAGAACAATCCATCCCTGCAGGCGCAGCGCGCCAGTGTCCGGGGCGTTGATGAAAATGTGCCGCAGGCGCTGTCAGGCTGGCGTCCGGAAGTCTATGCCGTGGGTGAGGTTGCCTCGCAGCATTCCGATGTCAATCCGTCGACACCCGGCACCAGCCGCGGCTCCAACCCGCGGGAAGCTTCTCTGATCGTCTCCCAGCCGCTCTATTCCGGTGGCCAGACAGTCGCCTCGACCAAGTCTGCGGAAGCGCAGGTGAAGGCCGCACGGGCGGATTTGCTCTCGACGGAACAGACAATTTTCCAGTTCGCCGTTGAGGCTTATATGAATGTCCTCCGGGATGAGGCGCTGGTCGAGCTGAACCGGAACAACTCCGTTGTCCTGCGCCGTCAGCTCGATGCGGCGAATGACCGGTTCGAGGTGGGGGAGATTACCCGCACCGACGTGGCGCAGGCGCAGGCGCGTCTTGCCGACTCGATTTCCAACGTCATTCAGGCGGAGGGTAACCTCCGGTCCACCCGCGCGAATTTCGAGCGGATCGTCGGCCGCCCGCCACTGGATCTTGAAACCCCTTTAGTGCCGGAGGCCTTCCCGGAATCGGAGGAGGCCGCTCTCGCAACCGCCCTGACCAATCACCCGGATATTGAAACCGCGAAGTTTAACGAGGAAAGCTCCCGCTATACCATTCGGGCAACCTCCGGACAATTGCTGCCGTCTCTTGATCTTGAAGGTAGCCTGTCAACGGGCCGGGATGTCGTCGGATCCGGAACGGAAAACGATACGGCCCGTATCGGTGCGGTTCTGACCATTCCGCTGTATCAGTCCGGCTCCGTCTACAGCCAGGTGCGGCAGGCGCGGCAGGTCAACAGCCAGCGGATGCAGGAAATTGAAGAAACGGTGCGGGCCATTCGTGAGGCGGTGATCCAGTCATGGGAACAGCTTGAAACCTCCCGCTCGCGGATTGGCGCCAAGGAAGAGGCTGTCCGGGCCAATACGATCGCTCTTGAAGGTGTTGAGCAGGAAGCCCAGGTCGGCTCACGCACGACCCTCGATGTGTTGAACGCCGAACAGGAACTGTTGCAAAGCAAGGTTGATCTGGTGACGGCGCAGCGGGATCAGTATGTTGCCCTGTATGCCGTTCTGGCGGCGATCGGCAAGCTGAATGCCCGTGATCTCAATCTGAATGTCGATTACTACGATCCGACCGTCAACTACGACAGGGTGCGTGATAAGTGGTTCGGTACGGATGGCGGATTGGATTAACAATTAATTAAAGTAAACCGGCCATAGTTGGCGGAATGAGCGGTTTATATCGATACGAGATTAAGGTTTCGTGAACTAGAGCCCCGGTTTCAATGGTGAATTGACGATGAGCGATCCAACGACAGAACAAGAACCGACGATGGAAGAGATTCTTGCCTCCATCCGGCGGATCATTTCCGAAGATGGAGAGGAAGAGGGTCAGGAGGAAGGCGCCACTGCGGAAGCCGCAGAGGAAGAGGCCGCCGAAACCATGGAAGACGAAGCGGAGGTTGAGGCCGCTGCAGAGGAAGAACCGGAGCCTGATCCGGAGCCAGAGCCTGAACCCGAAATGGAAGCAGAACCCGAAACGGACGATGACGAGGATATCCTTGAACTGACGGATGCGGTTGAGGAAGAGGAGGAAGAAGAACCTCTCACCCTTGACGAGGAATTCGAGGAGGACGCCGTCGAAGCCGAGATTGATGCCGCGATTGCGGCAGAGGCAGAGCCGGAGGTTGAACCGGAGCCTGATCCGGAAGAGGCAGACCCCGAGCCTGAAATGGTTGCCCAGACGACCGAGAAAGTAAGTAGCAGCCTGCTGGCTGACCCGACAATTGCCGCAACGACGACTGCCTTCGCCAGCCTGGCCGGTGCCGTTGCATCATCACGAGGACTGCAAATGGGTAAAAATGCGACTTTGGAAGATATGGTCAAGGATATGCTCCGTCCGATATTGAAGGACTGGCTCGATCAGAACCTCCCCCAGATCGTGCAGCGCATTGTGGAGCGCGAAGTGAGCAAGCTCGCTGACCGGGCAGACGAAGAGGAATAAAATCCTTTTCTCCCGGGTAGTGAGCCGACTATATTACTTCCGAAATTTGCCGACTAATCAATAAAGAGAGGTTCAGCGATGCTGGACAAGTCTTATCGACCCGATGAGGTCGAGGGAAAACTCTATTCAAAATGGATGGAGCAAGGGGCGTTTTCCTGTGGACGCGCCAAGACAGACGATACCTACACGATTGTCATTCCGCCACCGAATGTGACGGGCAGCCTGCATATGGGCCATGCCCTCAACAATACCCTTCAGGATGTGCTGATCCGGTTCGAGCGGATGCGGGGCAAGGATACGCTATGGCAGCCGGGCATGGATCATGCGGGCATTGCGACCCAGATGGTGGTCGAGCGGCAGCTGGCCGAGCAGGATATCACCCGACATGATCTCGGACGGGAAAAATTCATCGACAAGGTCTGGGAATGGAAGGACCAGTCCGGCGGCCAGATTTTCCAGCAGCTCCAGCGTCTCGGCGCGACCTGCGACTGGGACCGCGAACGCTTCACCATGGACGAGGGGCTCTCCAAGGCCGTTCGCAAGGTATTCGTTCAGCTCTATAAGGAAGGGTTGATCTATCGCGACAAGCGGCTGGTCAACTGGGACCCGAAATTCCACACGGCGATTTCCGACCTGGAGGTTGAGCAGCAGGAAGTGAATGGCCATATGTGGCGCTTCCGCTATCCGGTCGAGGGGGAAGAGGGACGCTTCATCACCGTCGCGACCACCCGGCCAGAAACCATGCTGGGCGATACGGGCATTGCCGTTCATCCCGAAGACGAGCGCTATACCGATCTGGTGGGCAAATTCGCCATCCTGCCGATTGTCGGGCGGCGCATCCCGATTGTTGCGGACGAGTATGCGGACCCGGAGCAGGGCTCCGGCGCGGTGAAAATTACCCCCGCCCATGATTTCAACGACTTCGAGGTTGGCAAGCGCGCCGGGCTGGAAGTCATCAACATCATGGATGAGAACGCGCATCTCAATGACGCGGTGCCGGACGCCTATCAGGGCCTGGAACGCTTTGCGGCGCGCAAGAAGGTCGTCGCCGAGATTGAAAGCCTCGGCCTGCTCGAGAAAATTGACGATCATCCGCATACGGTGCCCTATGGCGACCGTTCCGGCGTGGTCATTGAGCCTTTGCTCACCGATCAATGGTTCGCCGATGCGGCAACGCTCGCCCAGCCTGCCATCCGCGCGGTGGAGAGCGGCAAGACAAAATTCGTGCCCGAGAAATGGACCAACACCTATTACGACTGGATGCGCAATATCCAGCCCTGGTGCATTTCGCGCCAGCTCTGGTGGGGCCATCGCATTCCCGCCTGGTTCGGCCCGGACGGCATGATCTTCGTCGAGGAGACGGAAGAGGAAGCCATCAAGGCCGCCGAGGACCATTACGGCAAGCAGACGGATCTGACGCAGGATAACGACGTGCTCGATACCTGGTTTTCCTCCGCGCTCTGGCCGTTCTCGACCCTCGGCTGGCCGGAGAAGACACCGGAACTCGCGCGCTATTATCCGACCGATGTTCTGGTCACCGGTTTCGACATCATCTTCTTCTGGGTCGCCCGGATGATGATGATGGGCCTGCACTTCATGGAGGAAGCGCCGTTCCATACGGTCTATATCCATGCGCTTGTCCGCGACGAGCATGGCGCGAAGATGTCGAAATCCAAGGGCAATGTCGTCGATCCGCTGGAATTGATGGATAAATACGGCGCCGATGCGCTGCGGTTTTTCCTCTCGGTCAGCGCCGCGCAAGGCCGCGATGTCCGCCTCTCCGAGCAGCGGGTGGAGGGCTATCGCAATTTCGCCACCAAACTCTGGAATGCCGCCCGTTTCTGCGAGATGAATGAATGTGCCGTTCCCGAAGGTTTCGATCCCTTTGCGGTCAAGGAAACCATCAACCGGTGGATCGTCGGTGAAACCGTGAAATGCGAGAAAGCGGTGCGTGACGCACTGGAAAGCTATCGTTTCAATGATGCTTCCAATGCCATCTATGCCTTTACCTGGAATGTGTTCTGCGACTGGTATCTGGAGTTCGCGAAACTACCCTTCCAGGGGAATGACAAGGCGGAGACGCAGGCGACGGCGGCCTGGGTGCTGGACCAGACCCTGAAAATCCTGCATCCCTTCATGCCTTTTGTTACAGAAGAACTCTGGGGCAGCGTCGCGGCAAAACGGAGCAGCGACCTGATCGTTGCCGACTGGCCGGTTTATCCGACGGAGGCCATCGATGCCGCTGCGGCCGGGGAGATGGAATGGGTGCAGGAGCTGATTACCGGCATCCGCGGCGTGCGCAGCGAGATGAATGTCCCGGCGGGCGCGAAAATCCCGCTGATCTTCAATGAGGGCAGTGCCGAAGACAAGGCGTGGCTGGAGCGCCATTGGGATATCATTGCCCGCATGGCGCGGCTGGAGGATCGCACGGTCGATACGGAGGTGCCGAAGGGCGCGCTGCAGTTCGTGCACAAGAGCGCGACGGTTGTTCTCCCGCTCGCCGGTACCATGGATATCGATGCGGAAAAGGCGCGGCTTCAAAAAGAGATCGGCAAGCTGTCGGGCTATATGACGGAGCTCAACAAGAAGCTCGGGAACGAGAAATTCGTCGCCAACGCCCCCGAAGAGGTGGTCGCGGGCGAGAAAGCCAAGCTCGCCGATGCCGAAACCCAGCTCGCCAAGCTCAACGACGCCGCAGCCCGCCTCGCGGAACTATAACCTGACCGGACGGGCGGCGTGGCCGCCCGTCTAAAACCTTTTAAGAGAAGCGGGGGCCTTGTTCCAGGCCCAGTTTAGGACGCGTTCGATCCATTGGACCAGCGGGCTGATTTTTAGCCAGGGCAGCAGGATCAGACAGGCCGCGCCGCCGCCGATGATCACGTCGGTGAACCAGTGGCCGCCGCCCGCAAGCCGTGGCAGGCTGACGAAAATCATCAAGAGAACGCTTAAAATCGCCACATAGGGCCGGTTGAACAGCAGGATCACGCCGCCCGCGAACAGGGCGCTTGTCATCGCATGATCGCCGGGAAAGGAGTTGTCGGACGACGTCTTGACCGTATAGCCGGTGATGAAGTCATTGATGTCATTATAGGGCCGCAGGGCGAGACCCGGGCTCGGATGGTAAAATTCACCGATAATCCGCTTCGAGATCAGCAAGGCAAGCAGGATGAGGAAGGTAATTGCGCCGAGCTTCGCCATCACCTCGATCCGGTCCTCGCGCTTCGCCGACAGCACCAGATAGATACAGATCAGCAGCATCAGGACGAAGGTGCCCTGATCGAAAGTCTTGCTGTTCGTCCAGGCCCAGAAATGGGTCATCATCCCGTCCGGCGTAACGGTGGCGTTCAAAGTGCGGAAAATCTGGGTGTCGAGGCCAGACCAGATAATATCATAGAGACCGGTGAAATTGGAGACCAGCAGGAACGCGGCGAGCGCATTGCAGACGATCAGCAGCAAGATCGACCGGCTAAGCCGGGAAGCGGGACTGGACATGATACACTTGCGATCCTTCAGCGGTCTCAGACAATATCGGCGCGGACGCCCACCCCGACAGGAGCATATAGCGGGTTTTCCGGGGCAAGCTCAAGCCCCAATATTTTGATTGAGTAAGGCGGCGAATTCACTCTAGACTTGCCCCGTCAAGAATTTCAATGAAAAGCCGGAGACAAACCGGCGCCGCAACAGGGAGAACCCCGCCATGACAGCCATACATTTTGCCTCCGCCCGGCAGCAGGCCGCGATGATCGCCAAGGGAGAGATCGGTGCCGAGGAACTGCTTGATCATTATCTGGACCGGATCAACAAATATAACGGTGACCTCAACGCCGTGATCTGGATGGATGAGGAAACGGCACGAAAGCGCGCGCGGGAGACGGATGCAGCTCGTATCCGGGGGGAGCGCCTCGGGCCGTTGCAGGGCGTGCCGATGACGATCAAGGAGAGCTACAACCTTGTCGGCAGCCCGTCGACCTGGGGCAACCCGGCCTGGAAGGATCACTTCCCGGAGGAAAATGCCCTGAGTATTCAGCGCCTTCTGGATGCAGGGGCAAATATCTTCGGAAAGACCAATGTGCCCTTCATGCTTGCCGACTGGCAGAGCTTCAATGATATTTACGGAACGACGAACAATCCCTGGGACCTGATGCGGACGCCGGGTGGTTCTTCCGGCGGATCGGCGGCGGCGATGGCCGCGGGCCTTTCCGGGATCGAGACCGGCTCCGACATCGGCGCTTCCATCCGCAATCCCGCCCACTACTGCGGCGTTTGCGGGCATAAGCCGACCTATGGCGTTATTCCGGGTCATGGCCAGAAGCCGCCGGGAATCGTTGCCGACAGCGATATTGCGGTGCTGGGTCCGATCGCGCGCTCCGCCTTCGATCTGGAGATCGCGCTCGATGTGATGGCCGGGGCGGGACGCCCGCAGAGTGCCGCCTGGAAACTCGATCTGAAGCCGGCGCGTCACCGGCGTCTTTCCGACTTCCGCATCGCCCTGATGACGGCGGCGGAAGGGTTCGATGTCGATAACGATTATCAGGCGGCGCTGAACAACATCGCCGACAAGCTGGAAGCGGCGGGCGCGCGGGTAGACCGGAATGCGCGGCCGGATATCCCCATTGATGCCGCCTATGAAACCTATATCCTGCTGCTGCGGGCGGCGACCTCCGGCGCCCTGAACGAGGAACAGCTGGAACGGTTCCGGAAAATCGTGGCCGAGGCCGATGCGGACGATAAAAGCTATCTCACCCTGATGGCGCGGGCGGGCACGCTGCCGCATAAGGAATGGCTCCGCATCAATAACGAGCGGCATCTGATGGCCCGCAAATGGCAGGCGTTTTTCGAGGATTATGACATTCTGATCTGTCCCGCCGCCGCCGGGCCCGCCTTCCCGCAGAATCAGGCGGGAGAGCGGCAGGACCGCATGATCGATATCAATGGCACTCTTCAGCCGAGCACGGACCAGATGTTCTGGGCGGGCTATTCCAACATGGTGGACCTGCCGTCGACCGTTGTTCCTGCCGGGATGACGCCCGCCGGCCTGCCCGTGGGGCTTCAGGCCGTCGCGGCCTATGGCGAGGATCGCACTGCGCTCAGGCTCTGCCAACTGATCGAGGTGACCTTCGGCGGATTCACGCCGCCACCGGCACATTCCTGACATGAAAGATCGCGAAAATGCCTTAATTCCGCCTCTCAATTCTAACTATCTGATTTTAGGGTGATTTCTCTCCAGTAGCGTAAGTGTGTGTAAAACTTGCCTAAAGTTGGACGTTGATCGCAAG